>Ga0222654_1000151_pt1 | contig 58976 bp, 48 predicted proteins | sample AntAcemetagen421_FD_179805 | JGI IMG/M metagenome (GOLD analysis project Ga0222654, IMG submission 179805) | Saline water microbial communities from Ace Lake, Antarctica - #421 | ecosystem: Environmental > Aquatic > Non-marine Saline and Alkaline > Saline | place: Antarctica: Ace Lake...
TGTAGAAATAATCACCGATAAAAAAGTAAACGTTTTGGCAATACCACTTGCCGCCGTAACTGTTCGAACGGGCCAGCTTATTGAGTCCGGTGATGGTAAGGGAAATATGAAGGAGTTGGTGTTTTTGAAAAAAGAAGATAAGGCCGAAGTGCAGGAAGTAAAAACAGGGATTTCTGATTTTGACAATATCGAAATTCTGGAGGGACTACAGGAAGGACAAGAAGTAATAACAGGCCCTTATTTTGTGGTAAGTACTCAACTTGAAAATGACAAGGAAGTAAAGATTGCAGTACCTGAAGGTGCTGATGATAAAAAATAATCCACTTTAACCGGGATAATGCAATAGGATGTCTATTGCATATTTTGGGTTAAATTGAAGTTTTGGCTTAAAAAAAAGCAGGGTTACAAAATTCTATCTGGAATTTTGTAACCCTGCTTTTAGTTTTTAGATTTTTCCAGTGCTCTTTCTATGTCAAGAATGATATCGTCTACATGTTCCAGTCCTACAGATAGCCTGACTAAACCGTTTAAAATACCCACTTTTTCTCTTTCCTCTTGGGTAAGTTTGCTGTGTGTGGTTGAAGCGGGATGGGTGACAATGCTTCGGGTGTCTCCAAGATTTGCAGTGACAGAGATCATCTGTAATTGATCAATGAATTTTTTAGCTCTGGGTAATCCACCTTTCAATGTTAAGGTGATAATTCCACCGCCATGTTTCATTTGTTTTTTAGCAAGGGCGAACTGTGGATGAGAGGCCAAAAATGGATATTTCACAACTTCCACTTCTTTGTTTTCCTCAAAGTACTTGGCTATTTTAAGCGCGCTCTCACAATGCCTGTCCATTCTGACGGCCAAAGTTTCCATGCTCTTGGCCAAAATCCAGGCATTAAATGGGGACAATGATGGACCCGTATGACGCATAAAAAACTGAACTTCGTCTATCAGTTCCTTTTCTCCTAAAATGAGTCCTCCTAAAACCCTTCCCTGTCCGTCTATAAATTTAGTAGCACTGTGGGTGACAATGTGTGCACCCCATTTTGCAGGCTGCTGTAGATAAGGAGTAGCAAAGCAATTGTCCACAACCAAAACGAGGTTATGCGCATTTGCGAATTTTGCAATGTATTCCAAATCAATAATTTCCAAGCCTGGGTTGGACGGCGTTTCGATAAACAACATTTTGGTATTTGGTTGGACCAGGCGCTCCCACTGATCAATAGCTGATATATCTCCGTAAGTATGCGAAATCCCCCATTTTGGAAATACGCGGGTTAAAAGTTGATGCGTTGATCCGAACAATGACCTGGAAGCAAGAATATGGTCTCCCTGCCTTAACAATGATGCCATGCTACCAAACATTGCTGCCATTCCAGAAGCAGTTGCAACACCACTTTCTGTGCCTTCTGCAGCACATACCTTTTCTATTAGATCACTGGTATTTGGATTGGCATACCTGGAATATATATTTCCCTCAATTTCATCTGCAAACATTTGTCTTGCCTGCTCTGCAGAATCAAATACAAAACTGGAGCTCAAGTAAATAGGAGCAGAATGTTCTCTCTGGTTTGAGGAAGATGCAGCTATTCTTACTGCTTGTGTTTCAAAATTTTTATAAGCCATAAAAGAAATTTTTCTTATCGTAGATACATGAATATAACCCATCCAGCGAAGGCGCAAAATAGTAAAAATAATCGAGGTAGATAAAGAAGGAGAATGAAAGTGCTGTCCTATTTTCTAATTTATCGTTCCCTATTTATTGGGCAGGTATTGGCACCTTTCCTTGGTTCGGAAGGTTGCCAGAGGTTCACGGAGCCTGATCTCTCGCCTCTTCTTTATAAATCAGTTTCCTGAAATTTAATGCAAATAAAGGAATGACACGGCTCTTTTCCAAATCCCCCTTCTTTTTTATATTTGATTATGAAATCGTTTGAAAGAAATGTATACTGTTGGCTGGGGCAAAGAAGCCTCCATTCTGTTTTTTTGTGATTTCTTTTTACTGAAGGACTTTAAGGATTGATAACGCTTAAATTCAAGGAATAAATATTTAACCTAAAGTAGGCAATCAATTGCCTACTTTAGGTTAAATTATAGAGACCCATACCTTTTAAGTGCTAAATAACAAATGTATTCTTTCCTTTAGACCATCCAATCCAGAAACATCGATTTGTTGAATGCGGTGTTATATTCTTTACTAATTTGGCTATATACTGGTAGGTGGTTTACAAAAATTTCTTGATTGTTTTGGCCCAAATGGCATAGCCTTTTTCATTCATATGAAGGTTGTCTTTAAGAAAGATATCCTTCATTGGTTCTTTGTCTTTGTTCAGCATAGGCTTCCATAAATCTGCATACTTCAGGTATTTTTTACCCTTGGTTGATTTTTTCAGATTTTTGTTTAATTCAAGGTACTTATCAGCCAGTTCCCATCTGGATACACTGGGTTTTGGGCTAATTAGGATGATCTCTGTTTCTGGAAGTGCTCGGTGAATCTTGCTTGTGATAAGATTATAATTTACCAAGATTTCTTCGACAGATTTTCCGCCGGAAAGGTCATTGTCACCTTCATAAATAAACACCTTTGAAGGCTTATAATCTAGTACCAGTTCGTTTAGGTAAAAAAGTAAATCACTGGACTGAGAGCCACCAAATCCAGCATTTATCACCTTATGTTCTGGGAAATCTTCCTGTAGGCTTTTCCACATTCGAATGGTAGAACTACCAGTGAAAACAATCGTATTTAAATTGTTCTGGGTTGGATAATCTTTATTAATCTGTGATACTTGGCTCTTAAACCTTGCAGGATCTTGTGCAAAAACGGAGAAACATATAAAAAGTAAAAGAGCTGTTAAAACGAAATTATTTTTTTTCATAATCTTGTACGGATTTCGGATTCTAAACTACTTTAATTATGCGAATTTTAAAATATTTTGATGGATTGATTGTATCATTAACGGACAATTGAATCGGACATTTTTCTGTTTTGTGCTTTTGATAGGTTCTTTATTGTCACCAGTTGAAAAGGTAATTGTTAAAATCCTGAAATTGATCTAGAATATATTTTTTAAAGTATTGAATATCAATTGAATATAATAACAATTTGAAATGGCGTTTTAAATTTGAACTAAAGAAAATATTTGGCAGTGTCCTTGAAATGTATTTCGTTTAAAATCTAAAAAAGCACCAGCCTTTTATGAATAAATTAGAACGTTTTCTCGTATTTTGTTCCGGCGCATACCTTCCCTTGGTAAAAAGGTGCCCGTGTTCCATCCATCAATTTATCGGAATAGGAGGGACTGTTCTATTTACCGCTGTCTTTGCTGGGCTATCTTTAAGCTATGCCTTATTTACCATTTTTGAATCCATTTATGCCGTTTTTGCTGTTGGAATTATATGGATGTTGATGATTTTTAATTTGGATAGGTATATCGTTTCAACACTTAAAAAGAGAGAGAAATTTTTTTCGGAACTGAAGCAAGCCCTCCCAAGACTTTTTTTAGCCGTATTAATAGCCTTGGTTATTGCTAAACCATTGGAATTGAAAATATTTGAAAAAGAAATCAATAGGGAATTGGATAGTCAACGATTGGCAACAATCAGTGAAAGTAAAGATGAAATAAAAGCTAGCTATCCTGAGCTACTCAAGTTGGAAGAGGAAATTGATGGGTTAAATGCCGAGATTAGTGGCAAAGAAGCCTTTAGAAATGACAAACAGGAAGAATATGACAATGAGCGGTTTGGAGTGAAGACTGGGGAAACTACTGGAAGAGTAGGTATTGGTATCAACGCAGAAAAAAAGGAGGCACAACTGGACCAAGCACAAAAAGACTTGGAACATACCCAAAGCTTAAACAGAGAAAAGATTCAGGATAGAGTACAGAAAATCAATCAACTCAGCAAAAAAATGACTGCTGAACTGGATTATCAAATGGTATCGGTGGCCGCAAATAATGGGCTGGCTGCAAGGATTCAAGCATTGGATGCACTTACCAACGCTAATACCGCCGTATATTGGGCCAACCTCTTAATAATGGCATTATTTATCATGATAGAAATGGCCCCTATATTGGTTAAACTTTTGGCGAAAAGGGGGCCTTATGACCACCTTTTGGACTTGTACGAAGCGGGAATTATTTTATCCGCAGATGAGAATTGGTACAAAAAGAAAAGTGAAAGTGAATTAAGAAAAGAGGTGTTTGATGAAATCCATCCAGAAAGAAAAGTCGCACGTAGAAATTTTGATTTGGGGTTTTTCCAGAACAAATGAGTTTTTTTCTTTTTTAGGTCAATAGGTTCAAGGATGTGATCTATATTTAGTTAAACCTACCTTAAAATATTTTTAGTCAAGATTATTGATTTTTCTATAATTTTCACCAACTTCAACTTGACCCAAATTTCACCAAAGATGAATTTTTATAAAATACTGATCTTTAGCTGTTTTCTTGTTCTTGGCTTTTCATGCAAGGAGAAAGAAAAAGAACAAGTCAAGATAGAAAAGCCCACCGTAGCACCAAACATCGTTTTTGTTTTGGCAGATCAGTGGCGGGCACAATCAATAGGTTATCTAGGCAATAAGGATGTTATAACCCCAAACTTGGATAGTCTTGCCCAGGAGAGTGCCGTATTTCACAATGCAGTGACTGTGATGGCGGTGTGTGCACCATGGAGAGGAAGCTTTATTTCGGGTCAGTACCCTTTGACTCATGGCGTTTTTTATAATGACAAACCCTTTCCTACTGAGGCCACGACGATTGCCAAAATATATAAAAATGCCGGTTACCAAACAGGATATATTGGGAAATGGCATCTAAATGGTCATGAGCGAGGAGAGGAACCGTTTAGTGCGAGAAATAAACCTATACCTAAAGAAAGAAGACAAGGTTTCGAATATTGGAAAGTTAGGGAAGTTACCCATAATTATAACAACTCATTTTATTTTGATGAGGAGAATGAAAAGCAGGTTTGGGAAGGGTATGATGCGTTTTCTCAAACAGATAGTGCCATAAGTTACATCAACAAAAACAAAGACAATCCTTTCCTATTGGTCTTGTCCTGGGGACCGCCACACGACCCCTATCATACTGCACCAGAAGCGTATAAAGGGATGTATGATGCTTCAAAATTACATTTAAGACCTAATGTCCCAGAAGCTTTTGAAGATAGTGCTAGGAATGTTTTAGCCAATTATTATTCTCACTGCACAGCTTTGGATTATTCGGTTGGTAAATTGTTAGCTGCAATTGATGAAGCAGGAATTGCTGAGAATACAATTTTTGTTTTCACCTCTGAGCATGGAGATATGCTAATGTCAAAGGGAGTATTAAAGAAACAACGGCCCTGGGATGAATCAATAAAAGTGCCTTTGCTTATTAGGTATCCTGACAAATTGGGTAAAATGCCGCATCAGGTTTATGACCCTATTAATACGCCTGATCTTTTGCCCACTTTATTAGGCTTAAGTGATCTGGAAATTCCTGAGACCATCGAAGGAACAGACTTTTCTAAAGCCCTTATCGATGGAAATGAATTGGGAAATGAAGCTGCACTGATCATGCTTCCGGTACCTTTTCATGAATGGCAATTCATGAATGGGGGAAGGGAATTCAGAGGTGTTAGGACAAAAAAATACACTTATGTTAAGGATTTGCTTGGGCCATGGTTATTGTATGACAATGAACTGGATCCCTACCAAATGCACAACTTGGTGGATATGCCCCAGTTTAGCCAATTAAAAAATCACCTTGACGGTGTATTAATTGAAAAACTTAAGGCTACGAATGATGAATTTCTTCCTGCTGATGAATATATGGAGAAATGGAATTATTTGTACGACAGAAAGGATAGTTTAAGAATGGAAAACTATCTTGAACTTAACAGGTGAAAATAGGGTAGTCTATCACAGAATTAACTAATTCATATCCATGGAATATTGGGCAGTTTTCAAGGCATTATTGAGACTATCCCGGTATTGAATTCTCAAAACATATCTTCCCTTAAGCAGAGAGGGTTTAAATGAAAAGGTGAGATTGCCGTTTTTATCAGTTTCTTTGTTCGTTTGCCAAGTCAAAGTGCTTCTGAAATCAGGGAAATGATTGTTGTCCTTTTCATACTCCAAAGAAGAATGAAATTGATTGGGTTTTTGAATGCCATTGTAGGTTATAAACAAGGCGTTTTTAGGCAAATTAAATCCTCCAAAATCATTTCTAAATGAGGTGAGGTTGACCATCCCGGTAAATTGTTGATCGTTGATATAAAAATACCGATTGATAATATCCATTCTTTCTATGCCTTTTGGATTAAAATTAGCAAAAGCCTCACTATCAAAGACTGGCATTCCATCAATGACTAATAGTGGGTTTTCTTTGAATACTTGATTGTAAGGGATATTGAAATTTTTAAATATGGTTTTACGATTTTGACTTCGCACTAATACCATAGGTACATATTCTCTAATTGTGGTGGCCATATCTACAAATCGATTATAATCATTTAAAACGTAACTATAATCCGTAATGTATTGGAAAGGCAAAGGTGTTTTAGGGATTTCTATAGGTCCAAGATAGTATTGATGACTTGCCCTTGCCAAAATCTTTTCCTTAATAAATTTTTCGTCATTAAAACTTAATTTTAAAACAGGTAGCTGAAAATTTTCCACAGGGACTTTTTCCCAAAAAGGAGAAGTAAGGATAAAGTTTACCTGCTGCCCTGTTTGAGTAGATTGGATGATAGCGTATTCATAATAGGAGAAATTAACTGTGTCAAAATACAGGTCCCCTTTCTCATTAGGTTTATCTATAAACATATGGGATTGAATGCCATGAACGGTAAGGAAAAATACTTCAGCAGTGTCGATTACACTATCCAGCAATTTCCCTTTTATAATATGCCCATATAGTTCGGGAATCAAAGTGGGGCTGGGATCAGTATCTACCGGATACATCACTGTGTAGTTTAAAACCACTTTGAGGTTATCAAAAGGCGTTGTTTTATTTATTACCACAGAAATATCTGTTGCCTTAGCAAGTGGAATTGACACTTCTATTAGGCTGTCCTTACGACCGATGAATTTGGTCTCCAAAGGCATTTCAGAACCTCCTTCCGCAAATTCTGGTGAAGGTAGGATAACAGGAGGGTTTTTGGGGTTGATAATCGAAACCAAGGATTGAAACACCCCTTTTTTTCCTGAAACATAAGGGCTTATTCTGGTATAAACTCTTAAAAGATAGTGATCTGATGGCAAATCGGATGGAATTATCAGATAGGAATTGACTTCGCCTTTTACAAGTCTAGCGAGATCCTTTACCACAGATATTCCACTTCTGTCCAATAACTCCATATAAACCACTTTAGAGGGACTTGGTTCGCCTTCCGAAGTTACAGAAACATGCATCCATAAATATTCCTCAGTTAGGGATACTGGGTTGACAACTTGGACGATCACTTCTTCTTTTGGAAGTTGCCAGCTACTCTGCGCCATTACTGGATAGCTGCCAAAGAACCAAAGACCCAAAATAAACAAAGGCAAGGTCACGTATTTAATTTTTAACTGATTACTCATCCTTCCAATATTCTGGTTTTTGAAGAACTCCACCTCTGAACCTACAATCTGTACATCCTTCTGTTGAAGCAAAATAACCTGAGCACGGAAAATTTTCACAATCTTCATATAAGGGTATATAATTTAATAAATCAAAAATTTCAGCATAATCCTGAGGTGCAATTAAATCAATAAAGCAACCAAAATACTCAATGATCGAGCTTCTCCAAGGGACGACTTCATTTGTGTTGATATATAGGATTCTTTCATTTGATTTTCCGGCAGAAATGTAGCCAATGACGGGGGCGTCTGGATCTTCCTTAGAATGAATATTACTTGCTACAGCAGAGGGTAATGGGCTGAAAACATCACCAATATCATCAGAATTTCTTCTAATACCTTCCCAGAAAATATAAGCTTCTCTATCTATGGCATACTGCCGTGCTTTTATACGATATCGGATACCTAACTTTTCAGAAAGGCTATCGATTGTTAATAATTCTTTTTGAAATATTCTATTGTTTTCAAAACGGGATGATGCCTCTAAAATTACCCTTCTGGATTGATCAAAATTATAACACCTGTTGGTCAAATTATCCATTGGAATACCAACCATCTCCTTTGTAACCTTGTCGTAATTATAGAAGGAGGTATGAGGTGTGCGGTAGATCCAGGTTTCTTCGTATTGCCATAAAAAAAACTCCGCCTCGTCATTTCCTGTTGTGTTACTATATACCTGCACATTTCCGTCCTGTTTGGTAAATGTGATGTCAAATTCTGGACTGATGATGGGTTTTATTTTATCTGAAACATATCTTTGGCCATTGCTCAAGTCTATGGTAAGTGTGTACAACTCATCTTCAGGTAGAAAAGCATCAGTTACATAGTCTCCGAAACTATCAGTATTTAGTTCCCAACTACCGCCTTTCTCACCAAAAATGGTAATGTTTGCTCCAGGCATGAGAAAGTCTAAAAAATCAGTGTAAAGGGGAGAAGCCATACTAAGCTTAATGCTAGTGGTACCACCGCCTACTTCTATAAATCCTTCCACCACCAAAATATTCTCGTTAAGTTCTTTGAGGTCGGGCGAAAAAGATTCTCTACAACCAAAAAAGAGTAGAAGAATACCTAGAATTATAGGAAGATGTATGTTTTTGCTTACAGCATCCATCAGAATCTGAAGTTATAGGTGATAAAAGGAATAGGTCTTGCAAAAATGGAAAGCCTATAACCCTGAATTGTTCCATTTTCTGGCGAAAAGTAAACAGAATAAGGATTAGCTCTACCGAGTAAATTGTAAACGCCAAAGGACCAAGAGGCATGGGCAAGTTTCTTGACTTTATGATTGCCCTCAATATTGAAAGAGACATCTACCCTAAAGTAATCTGGAATTCGGTAGTCATTTCGGTCAGAATAAAAAACCCTTTCCGAGCCATTGTAATAAAACTTGGCTATTGGAAGCGTAATGGGTCTCCCTGTGCTGTAATTGGCATTAACCGAGGTGTTAATTCGCTTCGTAAATTCAAAATTACCTGCCAACATGATGTCATGAGGTTGATCGAAATTGCTTGGGTATAATTTCCCTCCGTTAACTTTCTCACCCAATTCATCAGGGTTAGTCCTTAACAAAGACCGCGAGTAAGTATAACTTACCCATCCGTTTAATTTTCCTTCGGTTTTTTTCGCCATCAACTCAATGCCGTAGGCCTTACCCTCCGTATTGAGTACATCTTGTTCAATATTGTCATTTAATATTAGGGATGCTCCGCTTCTGAAATCTACCAAATTCTTCATTTTTCTATAATAAACTTCTATGGAGGTTTCTATTATGTTTGATTGGTAATTTTTGAAGAACCCTATGGCCCATTGTTGGCCCATTTGGGGCGCTAAATGAGGATCGCTTAACTTCCAAGTATCGGTAGGGGCAATGGCAGAAGTATTTGTGAGCATGTGTAAGTGCTGCCTCATGCTATTGTATCCAGCCTTTATTGATGTGAAGTTATCCAAAGCGTATCGTGCAGAAAATCTAACTTCCGGACCCTGATAGGTATTTATAAGGTCTCCTGACGCATAAGTTTTTTCTCCTGTTTTAGTATCCTCTGTTTTTATAGAATTTGTCGGGTATTCATTGACAGTGTTTGGCTCCAAGTAATTATAAACCACATATCTTACCCCATAACTGAACATTAATTTTGGATTAATTTCATATTCATCTCCTAGAAAAAAGGATGTCTCTAGGGCATTTTCTCGAGTTACGCGTTCATTTAAAAGTATGGACTCACTTCCTTGGGGTACTTGTTTACCAGGGTTGAGGTTATAATAAATAGCATTCATCCCAAAATTCAATTGGTGTTTGTCATTTAGATCGTAGGTAAAATGATTTTTCCAACTGCTTTGATCCATTCCAAAACCAAAAGTAAAGGCATTTAAGGGATCTTGTTCACTCTGAATGTCAAAGGTATATTGATCATGCCCCAGATGGAATTTACCTTCAAGTCGATCACTGAAGTAATGGGTCCAAGTAGCACTTATGTTTCGATTTTGGTAATTAAATACGGTGTCTTTATCAAAACGAAAGGAATCTTTACTCCAATAGGTGGAAATGGTTAGCTCATTGTTTTCGTTGAGTTGATGCTTCATGTTGAGATTCAAATCATGGAAAGAAGCCCTGCTATCCCTAAATTCCGAATCCTCATCCAAAAACCCAAATAACCAGTTAGAGTAGGTGCTTCTTCCCCCCACTGCAAAAGTAGTTTTGCTAGAAATAGGACCCTCTAGGTACAGCCGGCTTGTCATCAAGCCTATACCTCCTCCTCCTTTGATTTTTTCTGTTGAACCATATTTACTCTTTATGTCGAGTACGGAAGATAATCTTCCCCCAAATTGTACTGGAACACCAGCTTTGTATAGATCGACACTTTCAACCATGTCAGGATTAAAGGCGGAAAATAGCCCAAAAAGGTGCGTAGGGTTATAAATGGTAGCCCCATTAAACAAGATCAAGTTCTGGTCTGCCGCTCCGCCTCTTACATTAAATCCAGCACTGGCTTCGCCCACAGTCTTCACTCCGGGAAGGGTCAATATGGCCCGTAGAACATCCACTTCCCCTAACACAGCAGGCAATTTTTTTAAGGATTGTACAGTGATGGATGCCAGCCCCATCTCAGGACGCTCAATATTGGCCGATTTTTCCGAGGTTACCGTTACTTCAGTTAGGGAAATAATGTTATCGTCCATTTCCACATTTAGTTGGCCATCACTTAGTATATTCACCTGTCTTTGTTCCTGGTAAGCACCAAAGTTTTGGAAAATCAAGGTATGCCGGCCCTTAGGTAGCGTAATGGAATAGTTACCATATTCATCTGATATGGATCGTGCGTTTTGCCCAGTAGTATATATCAATGCGCCTATAATAGGTTCTTCCGACTCAGAACTGGTGATTTTGCCCTCCAAAATAGCATCGGTTGCTCCCGGTGAAGCACCACTGCTTCCTACTTCCCAAAGCCTGTTTTTGGCGAACGTCCTATCTTTTGCTTCCTGTTGTTCGTTTGCCATCAAGCTTAAATCCTTTTCTGGTTTTTGAATTTCAAAGAAGTTAGCTGGGAGTCGCATGTCCAAAGCTGATCCCTTACTTATGAAAACCCTCTTTTCATTATCAATAGAATAAAAGAGGTCAGTTGATGTAAATACTTCATCCAGAAGATCTTCGATAGGACTATCGTAGGCATTGATGTTAATGGATAGCATGTCTACATCAGCAGCTATGAAGAACAATTGATAATCAGATTTGCGCTCAATCATTTGGGCAAATCGATTAAAAGAAACACCAGAAAAAATTCCTGAAATGCGGTCCTGATTTGGTGTTTGAGCAACAGAAAGTTGCACGATCATTAACAGCAGCAAACAACTTAGCCTTAATAATTTCTTAATCATGGTTGGACATTATTGGACATATTTACCAAAGTTCGCAAATAGGCTTCTTTGTTTTTCTTATATCTTAAACCAGCTCTATTAAGTTCTTTTTTAGCTAGTTTTTTGGAAATCCCCAAGGTCTCAAAAAGTTTTCTTTTCCTTGGTATAGGAGTCAATGAACCATCTATTTCGAAAAAATAGCTAACTACTTCATCATAGCTTCTTTTAAGTTCTATAGTAGAAGACTCTTGTTTTTTTTGTTTCCTGTATTTTGCATACAGACCTATTTCCCCCGTTACAATCTCCCGATAAAATCCATTTCCATGAAATAGGAAACCTTTTGGTTTCTCTCTTTTAACAAATGTGGAACTATCATTTAATTTAAATCTGTCTATTTTTAGATGATTTAGGATCATCCTTTGGTGAAAAACGGATGAAAATGAGATGACCCAGTCTTCCCATATATCATATTGAAGAGGCACATTCTCAAAGTAAAAATCACCAATGGTTAAAGTGCCAAATTCGATTTTTGCAGACACATAAAATGGATGTCCATCTAAAGACCTGTTTTCCTCAACATAATGGGTGCCGGTATTTATTTCTGGATAAAACTGTATAATTTCTTCATACTTTTTAGCATACTGTTTTGAAGTAGATTCTTGAGCGTTCGCTTGAAAGCATCCCGTCAAAGCAATTGCTACAAATAGAACTTTGAGCATATAAGTAGCAAATCAATTTGGCCGTTAAATGTGAACTAAAATATCTGAAATATAGGATATTTTATATTAGTATAAACAAGTGTCCTAGGCAATACTGGAAAAATATCCGGGTTAAACGAAAAAGTGGAAGGAGCAATTAGTTTGATTTTGTAAATTCCTCCAATTAAATTATGCTGAATAGCCCTAAATTTTATCTTTGGACCTGTAATTGTAAATTAACCCGGATAATGCAATAGGATTTCCTGACCTTTTTAAGGAAGTGGTTTTATCACGCAATAGAAGGTCTATTGCATATTTCGGGTTTAAGCTTTATAAAGTGGCGTTTCACTTTCAGGTATAGTTTTAATTCAAATAGAATGCTTTATGAGGATAAGGCTTTGGGTTAAAAAGAAGAATCCTTTCAATCCCAGAATTGCTTGTAATTGAAACATTCACCAAAAACCCTATTGGGGATTAGCTGGAATATTGGACTGGTATAGCCTAATACAAATACTCTGGCCTGATTGTTGGCTTAAAGTGTTACTTTAATTAGTAGCTATTTTTTAATTCAGACATTAAATTTGAGAAATACAGTACCTAAAAAGAGTAAAGAAAAGCCACCACAACTTGTTGTCGTTGGACTAGGTTTATCAGGGATAGATTTTCTTCTTGGGTGGCAAGAACGGTTTAAAGAGTTGTACGTAACCGTTTTCGAGAGGTCAGGATCCACTCCCTTTTTATTAGATGCTTTGTTTCTAATAAAAAATAAAAAGTTGTCTTCAATCTCTGGCAATGAATCTTGGTACCAGATGGAAAACTTCACATTCGCCTTTAGCTCCTTCAGTATCAATTCGGTAGATCTGAAAAAAAACGTATTGTACCACAGCGGGGGGGAGTTTTGCTACGACTATTTGTTGATTGTCAATGAATTTGATCTTAGAATAAAATTAAGAAACGGTCATAATTTCACCGAGTCGGCATTTTTAAATAATTCATATAAATCAGATTGTCTGTATTTTAATGAGAAAAAGGTGGTCATAGAAGGGCATGGGATGGCTACTATGGCCATGGCATTAAAGTTCTTGGATTATGGTTTTGCTCCTTCTATTGTCTGTAAGAATTCTAGGTTGGCTATAGGAGAATTACCTGCAGAAGAGTCTTGGTTATTTAGTAAATATTTTAAGTATAAAGGCATTAATTTAAATTTTGAAACCAGTGTAGAAAAATACTTTACTAATGAAACAAATGACCTGATTGGAGTGAGAATTACCAATGGGAAGGAGTTTTTGGTCAGTAAGGTGATTGTTGTAGCTGATGAAACTCCTTATTTTTCTTTTCTGGAGCCTAAAGAATACTATTCAGGCACTATTTTTAAAACCAATAATGGGCATTGTATTTTGGGTTATTCTAATGTGTATGCAGTAGGTGAAAAAATTAAGATTGTGACAGAAGAGGAAGGAAAATTGGTGGATTCTACTTTTTTAAATGGCTTGGATAGGCTAAAAAGTGACAATTATCCTAAATATTTCTCTTGTAAGCAGTTTGTTTTTAAGGAGCTTTCTTGGCAAACCTATGGGGAAATTTCCCCTGAATGGGGTATTGATACCCAGAATTTTTACTGGGAACACCCTAGCGGTGATGTTTCTTTTAGATTGCACTATAAAAAAGAGGATTTTTCAATAAAGGGAATTGCGTGCTTAGGACTAAGTTTTAACAATTCCTTTATGGTTAATGCGCTTCAGTCTAATTGGAAAGCCCATGATTTCATTGATAGCTTTGGTGAGGGGTTGATGCAAAATGAATATTCCTCTAAAGTTTGTCCATTGATTAAAAAATCTTTTGGAGTTGAGTTTAAAAAAGTAATAAAAAGTTACCGCTCCTCATTATTAAAGAGAATTGTTAAGAAATTACTTTCTTAGGCGCTCATCAAAAAATAGAAAGTGATAGGGCAGCGCATTGGTCCAATATTCCCAGTTATGGGCGCCCGGTCTTTCAATATAATCATGTGCTACACCTGCCTCTAGGAGGAGCTGATGCATTTGCCTGTTGATGTCCAATAGAAAGTCTTCTGTCCCACAATCAATAATCATATTGACACCATTTTTATGCCAATTGCTGTAATCTCCTCCTGCACCATGTAAAAGGTAAACCACGGGGTAATTGGTTTCATTTTCAGAAAGTTATGTATTTTATTTTCCATTTGTGGCTAAACAAATATTGTAAATTAGGGTATAATCACCATATAATCATTATGATATTCTTGGAGTTCATAAAGGGTTTTGTCAGAGAGACGCTATGAAATATTTAGGATTTTAGAGAAGGCTTTGTTAAAAACCCTAATTTAGTAGCAGCTAAAGCACATCTTTACAAATACCAAACCTAAGGTAATTTTTCGTTCCACAATAGACTACTGTCCCCATAACTTAAGAATCTGTATTTGTTAGCTAATGCTTCCTGGTAAATTTCCTTCCAATTGCCATGTGTAAAGGCTGCCACCAATAGGATTAATGTAGAACCAGGTTGATGAAAATTGGTTACCAGACCGTTACAGAGCTTAAATTTATAGCCAGGAAAAATAAAAATCTCAGTGGTTCCGATCAGTTGAACCAAATCATTTTGCTGCATCCAATTAAGAATTGCTTTTAGGCTCTCAGTTTTCCCAGGAAGACTGGAATATTCCTGGTACGGATCTAATTTCTCTATGTGAAACTTATCCGATTTTCCGTGTAATAAATTAACCCCAAACCAATAAAGGCTTTCTAAGGAACGCATGGAGGTAGTTCCCACGGCAATAATATTGCCTTTAGCGGCTATTAAATTTAGGACATTTTGTTTTGAGAACACCATTTGTTCACTGTGCATTGGATGTTCGATGACATTATCATGTTTGATGGGCTGAAAAGTGCCTGCTCCTGTATGCAATGTGAGGTATTCAATAGAAATCCCATTGGATTTTAAATCATCAAGGGTTTTATCAGTAAAATGGAGACCTGCTGTTGGTGCCGCCACTGCACCCTCCTTGTCGGAGTACACCGTCTGGTAGCGCAGTTTATCCTCTTTTTCGGCTGCTCTGTTAAGGTAGGGAGGAAGGGGTACCTCGCCACTAGCAGCTACAATTGTAGCAAAAGATTTATCATTGGGATTCCAGCTTAATTCAACTTCCCTATTTTCCCTATTGATTAGTTTTGCATGTATATTACAGGTGATTTTTTCTATATCGATCTGGCAAGTTAGCTGTTCGTTTTCTTTCCATCTTTTAAGGTTTCCGATCATGCACTTCCATGTTACTGGGCCAGTGCTTTCCATGCATTGCTGAATAATAGAGGATGGAAGGAGCGGATTTAATAAAAAGATTTCAATTTTTGCGCCAGTTAATTTTTGAAAGTGAAGCCTGGCTGGAATTACTTTTGTATCGTTGAAAACAAAGTGGCTATTTTTTGGGATTAAATTTGCAATGTCTGAAAATTTTTCGTGACGGATAATACCGTTTTCATAATGCAACAGTTTGGACTTATCTCTGTATTCAAGCGGGTATTTGGCGATGTATGCATCTGGTAATTCGTAGAAATAATCCTGAAGCTTTGGAGCACTTTTAACGCGCATAATTTTAATAATTCTCGATATTGAACATTTTTTACAAATTCGATGCAAATATAGTCCTTTACATCTAATTGCAGGATATTATGCCATGTTTCTATGGAGACATTGACCATCTGAATAATATCTGGAACAATTACCAGTATTCGGCCATCCCTAACTTTTATGATTTGGAAGAAAATGTTCATATTTGACTATAACTAAAAATAAAAATGTCCCAATTATTTAAAGTTAAATGCTCAATTAAAGCCTTTGCCTTGAATTTCAAGTTTGAGGCAGGAACTAGCAGAGGAATACTTAAAGAAAAAGTAACTTACTTTATTCAAGTCACTTCGGGCCAATACCCAGGTATAATTGGCATAGGGGAAGCAGGCCCTTTAAAAGGACTGAGCAAGGATGATGTGCCTAACTTTCTGAAAGAAGCCATTAAGATTTTGAAATTAGTGGAGAAAATGGAATTCCAGTCTAGTCAGGAAGTGCTTCTACGTCAGATTGACAACATGATGCTTCAGAATTTCCCAAGTATCCAATTTGGGCTGGAAATAGCATTGTTAGACCTAATCAATGGAGGCCGACGAAAAATTTTTGACAATAGTTTTTATGTTAAAGGTTCGCCACTACCAATAAACGGGTTGGTTTGGATGGGGGAGAGGGAATTTATGGAAAGACAGATCGACCAAAAGATTGAGCAAGGCTACGACTGCATAAAAATGAAAATAGGAGCCATTAATTTCGATCAGGAATGCGAACTTCTGGGGAAAATACGTTCACGTTTTTCTAAAGATAAAATTTCTATTCGCGTGGATGCAAACGGAGCATTTGCTTCTCAAAACGCTCTGGAAAAACTGGAAAGGTTAGCCAAATTTGAAATCCATAGCATTGAGCAACCCATTCAACCGGGATTGATAGTGGAAATGAGTGAATTATGTAAGAAATCCCCTATTCCAATTGCCCTGGATGAAGAACTGATAGGAATAAATGGTCGAGAAAATAAGCTTCAACTCCTAGAATCGATAAGGCCCCATTTTCTTGTCCTAAAACCTACTTTGCTTGGCGGAATAGTACCTACCAGAGAGTGGGTAGCCCTCGCCCAACAGACAAATACTGGCTGGTGGATGACCTCAGCTTTGGAGAGTAATATTGGTTTAAATGCAATTGCCCAGCTTACTTCCTCATTGAAGGGTGAAATGCCTCAAGGCTTGGGTACCGGACAATTGTACCACAATAATGTGGACTCTCCACTGAGCATTTCGAATGGAAAAATATTTTATAATACAAAGCTTGAATGGAAATTACCTGAAATTTTCAACGATTAAACCTGGATTATGCAATTGGATGTCTATCGCCTATTTCGGGGTAAATATATTTTTTCCTTAGCCCAAAGTGGACAGAGGGTTTTCTAAGATTAGTACCCTCCAAAAAATCAATGGATATGGGTGTGCAGACGAAGCAAGGTTAGGTAGAAATTAAAAATTCGCATTCAATTTATTATTTTCAAGCAGTTTGATCAGCTTGTATAAAGGCTGTTGCATATTTCAAGTATAATCAACTATTTTAGGTACCAGTATTTTAAACCATCAAATGGGCTGATTTACTTTATTCCTTTTAAAAATTAAAACCTTGCATTCTATGAAGATAAACTCTTCTTACCTCTATATAATATTCTTATCTCTTGTGGCAGCCATTGGAGGGTTTTTGTTTGGGTATGATACTGCTGTCATTTCAGGAACGATTAGTCAAGTTAGTCAACAATTTGACCTGGCTGTAATAGCTCAGGGCTGGTATGTAGGTTGTGCTTTATTAGGGTCGATAATCGGTGTAAGCTTTGCTGGGGGACTTTCTGATAAATACGGAAGGAAAAAAGTGATGCTACTTTCAGCTGTTTTATTTTCAGTTTCGGCTGTAGGTTGCGCCATTGCCAGTAGTTATAATGAATTGATCTTATATAGAATTATAGGGGGAGCGGGTATAGGGATGGTTTCGATTGTTTCGCCAATGTATATATCAGAGGTTGCCCCTTCAGCTATTAGAGGGAGCCTAGTTTCTTTGTATCAGTTGGCCATCACCATTGGGTTTCTAGGTGCCTTTTTAATGAACTTTGAATTGTTGAGCATCGCAGAAACCCAACTTTTCAAGGAAAGTCCCTTATTGTCTCAGGTTTTCCATGAGGAAGTCTGGAGGGCAATGTTGGGAATGGAAATTGTTCCTGCGTTCTTGTTTTTTATCGTCCTGTTATTTATACCGGAAAGTCCGAGGTGGCTTGTAATAAACAATCAAATCTCCAAAGCAGAACAAGTGTTTACGAAACTTTACCCCTCCTCTGTAACTGGAAAACAAAAAGTAGAGGAAGTATTGAAACAGGCAGATCAGATCACAGAAAGTAACTGGGGGTTATTAAAAAACCCGGCAATTCTAAAGCCGGTACTGCTAGGAATGGCCATTGCAATTTTAGGCCAATTTATGGGAGTAAATGCTGTACTGTATTATGGGCCAAGCATTTTTGAGCAGTCGGGTTTGAGTGGTGGAGATGCACTGTATTATCAGGTGATGGTAGGGGTTGTTAATGTTTTAACAACCATTCTGGCATTGTTTATTATAGATCGTGTAGGAAGGAAAAAATTGGTTTACTTTGGTGTCTCTGGGATGGTTCTTTCTCTACTTTTGATAAGCTTTTATTTTTATGGAAGCGAAATTTATGGCTTACCATCCCTTTTCTTATTGATTCTATTTCTTGGTTACATTTTTTTCACAGCCATATCTATCTCTGCGGTAATTTTTGTTTTGCTATCCGAAATGTATCCCAATAAAATAAGAGGGTTAGCCATGTCCATTGCAGGTTTCTCACTATGGTTAGGCACCTATTTAATAGGTCAATTGACCCCTTGGTTTTTGGAAAATTTGGGGCCTTCAGGGACTTTTCTGTTTTTTGCATTGATGTGTTTTCCCTACTTGTACATCATCTGGAAAAAAATACCCGAGACAGCTGGTAAGAGTTTGGAGGAGATAGAAAATTACTGGTTTGGAAAAGGGATAACAAATAAATAATTAGCAATGAAGCAATTTTTAAATTTATACAAAGAGGAATTACTAAATAATGTGATTCCATTTTGGGAAAAAAATAGCCCTGATAAAATCAATGGAGGCTATTTTACCTGCCTGGATCAGTATGGTAAGGTGTATGACACAGACAAATTCGTTTGGTTGCAAGCCAGGCAAGTTTGGATGTTTGCCGTGTTATATGACCAGGTAAAACCCAATAAGGATTGGCTTGATTTGGCCAAGAGTGGTGCCGCCTTCTTAATTAAACATGGCAGGGACAACAATGGAGCTTTTTATTTTTCTTTAGATCAAAAAGGAAACCCTTTGGTTCAGCCTTATAATATATTTTCTGATTGCTTTGCTGCAATGGCTTTTGCTGCATTGAACAAAATAGCACCCTGTGAGGAGTACGTAGAAATAGCCTTAAAGACGTTTGAAAATATTTTGAAACGAAGGGACAATACGAAAGGGATTTACAACAAAACCTTTCCAGGAACTAGAAATTTAAAAAGCTTTGCTTTGCCTATGATTTTGAGCAATTTAACGCTGGAAATGGAATCTTTATTAGACGAGGACAAGGTGACGGCATTGGTTCCAGGTGTAATCCACGAGGTGATGGAGGTGTTTCTTCAAGAAGAAACAGGATTGATATTGGAGAATGTGAATGTCGATGGAAGCTTTTCTGATTCTTATGAGGGGAGATTAACAAGCCCAGGGCATGCCATTGAAGCGATGTGGTTTATGCTTGACCTAAGCCAAAAGTATAAGGATGAGAACTTGTGCCAAAAAGCAATAGCTACTGGCTTGCGAACACTTGAATATGGCTGGGATAAAGAGTATGGAGGCATATTTTATTTCCTGGATATTTGCGGCCACCCATCTGAAAAATTAGAATGGAACCAAAAGTTATGGTGGGTTCATTTGGAAACATTGGTGTTTTTATCCAAGGCATATGCCATCACAGGCAATAATGAATGCCTTCAATGGTTTAATATAGTACATGACTATACTTGGAAACATTTTAAAGATCCTGATTCTCCAGAGTGGTTTGGCTACTTGGACAGATACGGTAAGGTGCAATTACCGTTAAAAGGTGGGAAGTGGAAAGGCTGTTTTCATGTACCCAGGGGATTGTTTCAGGTCTGGAAAAATTTGGAAAAAATTCAATAACATAATGTTCAATTTTAAGCCTATTAAATATTGATAAGATGAATAGAAGAAACTTTATGGGTAAGGTGGTCTTGGGTGGAGGTACCATCGCTTCAGCCACACTTACAGGTTTACCGGTACATGCTAGTCAAAACAGGAAAAGTGTGGGCATGAACGAAAGTGGGAAAGTTTTAAAGGCAGATCTGATTGTAGCAGGAGCTGGGCTAGGAGGGTGTGCAGCTGCTTTCGCTGCACTTAGAAATGGGTTGACTGTAGTGATGACAGAAGAAACAGATTGGTTAGGTGGCCAACTATCCCAACAGGGTGTGCCACCCGATGAACATCAATGGATTGAGTCACATGGAGCGCCTGAATTGTACAGGATATTTAGAGAAAAAATCAGAGATTATTACAAAAGATATTTCCCCTTGACTCCTGAAGCCGCGTCAAACAAACTGCTTAACCCAGGCGGAGGATCGGTTTCAAGACTTTGCTTTGAGCCAAAGGTGGGACATATGGTTTTGCAGGAAATGTTTGCGGCATATGAAAGCTCCCGTAAACTTATTTTATTGAAGCATCACAAGGTGGAAGCTGCAAAAGTAGTGGGAAAAAGAGTGCAGGCATTGACTGCTAAAAACTTGTTTTCAAATAAAAATGTACTTTTGGAAGGGGAGTATTTTGTGGATGCCACGGAGTTAGGTGACTTGCTTCCTATGACTGGTACAGCCTACGTTACCGGAAGTGAAGCCAAGGGTGACACCGGAGAATTGCATGCTGGAGTAACCCACAGACCCAATAATAATCAAGCCTTTACCGTTTGTTTTGCAATTGATTATGTGAAAGGGGAGGACTGGACAATTCCTAAGCCTTCAGATTACGATTATTGGAAAAATTTCACACCTGAGATGAATCCCCCTTGGGCGGGAAAAATGCTTGAACTTAACTACAGCAGCCCAAAAGATTTGAAACCTAAGGAACTTGGCTTTCACCCTGAAGGAATAAAAACAGGGAATAGTTTAAACCTGATGGTTTATCGAAAGATCATCTTTCAGGGGAACCATCAGCCGGGGTTTTATCAAGGAGATGCCACGCTGGTTAATTGGCCACAAAATGATTATGTATCTGGAAATATTGTGGATGTAAGTGAGGACGAATTTAAAAAACACTTAGATGGTGGCAAGCAACAAAGCTTGTCTTTACTTTATTGGTTGCAAACGGAAGCCCCTAGACCGGATGGTGGTAAGGGTTGGCCTGGACTTAGATTAAGAAGTGACTTAATGGGTACAGAAGACGGCTTGGCAAAATATCCTTATGTTAGGGAAGCTAGGAGAATAAAAGCCCTGTTTACAGTAAAGGAAGAGCATGTGGGATCCACCCAACGTGCCCAAGTTTCTGGACTTGAAGGAAAGGCCTTAAAAGCAGCTGAATTTTACGATAGTGTGGGAATTGGTTATTACCATATCGATTTACATCCAAGTAGCGGTGGGGATAATTACATTGATTTTGGTTCCCTTCCATTCCAGATTCCTTTAGGTGCATTGATACCTCAGGAAACGGAAAATCTTTTACCAGCAAATAAAAATATTGGGACCACACATATTACCAATGGTTGTTATCGTTTACATCCTGTGGAGTGGAGTATTGGAGAGGCAGTAGGGATGTTGGTTCCATTTGCGATAAGTAATAAAGTGAGGCCAAAGACAATAAGGGAGGATAGCGATTTGTTAAAAGAATTTCAATCCTTTGTAAGGTCACAAGGTATAGAGACCGCCTGGCCAGCGACTGATAAGTAGGTTTTACCTGTAATATGCAATAGCCCTATATTACGTTATAATACCATTTCCCTAGAAAGGAAACAATGGCAACTATGAATTCAATGGCTAAAAAAAAGTGCCTGAAAACATTGATTTTTCAGGCACTTTATACTTTGGGTTAAAAATTATTTAACACCTATTTTTTGGATTAGCCATTGGTGTCCTTCATCACTTTGTTCTGAATAACGCCAATGTGATGCGTCGTGGTAGAGAGACAATTCCTTTTTCCCAGGCACGACATTAAAAGCAGAATACATGGAAGTAGGAGGACATACATTGTCATTAAAACCCCAGGAATAAAACCCAGGAACTTTTACAAATCTTGCAAAATTAACCACATCGAAATACTTGGAGGTTTCAATTTTATCAGGTTGATTGCTCCAATCATCTCTGAATAAATGAGGCCATCCTCCGGCTCTCCCGTGAAGATATCCGGTAAGGTCGGAAAGAGCAGGATAATAGCTCACCAGGTATTTGATTCTTTCATCCAGGCCTGCTGTGACGATGGACAAAGCGCCACCTTGGCTACCGCCCATCACACCAATATTTTCCCCATCAAATTCTTCTTGAGCAAAAATAAAATCAACAGCCCTTACACAGCCTAAATATACCCTCTTGTAGTAATAATTGTCTTTTTCCTCGAGAAAGATTCGATTGTAGTTAGACAAAGCACCTGCGCTCAAATCCTGATACAGAGAAGACTCATAAAGATTAACAGGTATACCATGAATACCAATTTGTAAAGAGATTACATCCTGATTAAGATTGGTGCCATAATAAGGTCTGATCCCTGCTCCTGGTACATGTAGGATGGCAGGGTATTTTCCAGGTTTCTTAGGCTTGGATAGAATGCCATAAATGGTACCACTAATGTTTTTAAAGGAAACATGGTAAACATTGGTGTAGTGGGTAGAACGTTCGGGAATAAGGGTGAGTAAAGGCTCCAAAGGAATGTTTTTTAATGCCTCTTTGCCTTCATCCCAAAATGCCTTGAAATCATCAGGTAAGGTAGTCGTTGGTTGAATATCCAATGGTTTCACCCCTGCAGTGCCCGTATTCCTATAGGTTTCCCCATTTTCTTTATAGGTTACTTGACACCTGACAAAACCAGGGACTTCAAGTTTCCCACCTTTTAATGTGGTGGTTCCTTTTTTTAAGGTGCTGGTTCCTGTTAACACAGGGTCCATTTTTTCCGGACCAATTTCATATTGTATTTCAGCCCCCTCAATTAACTTCCCAAATTTATATACCGCTACATCAAATGAGATGTTTTCGCCTTTTTGGTAAATCATGTCTGGAGAAGATGGGCTTACCATTATTCGGATAAGCTGGCCTTGTTGGGATTGTCCCAAGGCTAGTTGGCTGAAGATCAGTCCAACGAAAAGTAATAAGAAATAGCATTTTTTCATTGATAAATAATTTTGATTAAAATTGGTAAAAGCTACTGTTTAATGAATTGTTAATCCATTTATGGAATAGTGGCATTCTTTAATCCCGAAAATACAATAATTCTTCTTTTCTAGGGTGAAAACGATTGAATATTCATTATCAATTCATCTTTTCGATTTCATCAAAACTTTTCCATACCTCATGCTTCAACTACTATGAATTTTTATGATTTCTTGACTTTTTACAAAACCTAATTCAAGTCGAAGGTTAAATTAGGTTAATAGAGGATTAGAAGATGATTTAAAAAATATATTAATGGGTTGAAATAGGAAAAATCCATTATTTTGGCCAAATTTGTGCCTACTCGGAGAAATAATACCCAATTATCTTGAAGATAGTACTGGGTTGACATGGGTTTTTATCGGAACTCTTGCTTTTCTTGATGAATAACATTTCAATTATTTGGGAAGCATTTACTGGAAGATCGGGTTAATATCTGGATGAAACTAACGTAAGAACAAAAAATAATTTATGGCAAAATCGAAAGAAACTTTTAATAAAAAAGAAAAAGAGAAAAAAAGATTAAGGAAGAAGAAAGAGAAGGAAGAAAAAAAAGAGGTAAGGAAATCCAATTCCAATAAAGGAGGAGATATGGATGATATGATTGCCTATGTAGACGAAGATGGTAATATCACTTCAACGCCTCCTGATCCTACAGTTAAGAAGAAAAAAATTGAGCTTGAAGACATAGCAGTAAGTGTGTCTAAGCAAGCACCTATAGATCCTGAAGATCTCAGAAGAAAAGGTAAAGTTACTTTTTTCAATGAATCCAAAGGCTACGGATTTATTAAAGATTTAGAATCTCAGGACAGTATATTTGTCCATGTAAAAGGACTGGTTGACGATGTCAGAGAAAATGATCAGGTAACCTTTGAAACTGAGAAAACTCCTAAAGGTTTAAGTGCTATTGATGTAAAATTGGCCACGTAATCCCTAAACATTTTATATAAATTCCTTTTGCTAAGACGTGGAACAGCTATTGAGCTTCCACTTCTTTGCTTAAGTCGACATTTGCCGATAGGTACCATTAAATTCCATCCAAAAAAAATCGTGTTCTGGTTTTTGCAAGGATGGAATTATTTTTACAATAGATACTTCTTCAGCCCAATTTTTTAATTTTACAGGGCTCGCTAAAATCACATCAAATGACTGGTTTTGATGTGATTTTTGTACGTAATAGAATGGTCATTGCTGAAATCACCTAATTTAGGGCTAAATAAGCAACGTAACTTGATACTTGCACGGAGGATGTGCTTTATCCCAATAGAACCTTTCTTATTTCGTCCCAATTATTTACCCTTTCATGCTTTCCCGGACTGGATTTTTCATTGTGAGGTTGGGTAAAAAGAAAGGTTTTCCCATCAAAACCATCAAGATTTTTAAAATGATCATCGATCATTATGTCAGTCTTAATTATCTCTTTTGAGCCGCAAAATACCATTTGTTGCCAACTGATAAACGGGAAATATTTGTTAAGCCAGGTATGCTTTTCTGTTAGGCTTAGCGGAAACTCAGTGGCAGCTGATACAATAAAAATTTTATAATGCTTAGACAATTCCTTCACGACTTGTTGTCCTCCAGGGATGAGTGGCGCTGTTTCAAAAAACCCTTTGGTATTTACATGCTTTAAAAGGTGTGGAAAGGCTTTTGCCTCAGGCAATCCCACCATGTCACGTCTTTGTAGGGTAGTGCCACTTTCAGTAAAATGCATATCGATAAATTGCTGATAAACATCTGCCAGTACACCGTCCATATCTATGGCAATGGTTCTCATGAATCTTTATTATTTAAAGCATCAACCAATTGGCGATTTAGTTTTCGTTCTCTTTCCAATGTATTTCTCCGGTGCAAATCGAATTCTTCGCGAAGATCCTCAAGGCTTTGCTTTGTTTCAGCTGTTACTTGATGACTTCTCTTAAATCGGAAATAAGAAATAACCAATATTATAAGTAAGAGTATAATTATACCCCATACCAGATTATTATACAAATTCTTATGCAGTAACATACCAAACATACTAAAGCTATCTTTTTCTTCAACAGCTCGATCGAAATCAGCTTTGGTGGTTGTAAGCCGCTGATTCAAATCATCAATTTGCATTTTGTTTTCCTGCAGTGTGGTTTTTAATTCCTGGATAGTGGATTGGTACCCTTTAATAGAGTCCAATATGTTGGTTTGCAGTTTTTCAAGGGATCTTAATTTGATGACTTTATACTCTTGATAGTTTGTTGAAACCTTTTTCAAATAGTCAAATTGTTGTTCGATCGTACCATTTTCTATTCCTTCGGAGGTAGTGGCAGGTTGTTCCTGAGCTGATAGTTTTAAGCTTAGGGATAGAAATAAGGTGAATAAAAAATAGCGAATTATCATAATGCAATTGGTTAATTTTTTAATTAATCTATTCTTGTATAATCAATTTCTGTGCAAAATAAACAAAATTTCAAGGTTTTGTCCATTTGTTCTCAGTACAATTTGCATCTCCATTTTCCAAGCAAAATTTTAATGCATACAATAGTTATCCATAAAAATCTACCTCTATGAATATTCACTGTTTACGTAACTCCAAATCAAATTTATATTTAATTCAGTTTATTCTTCATTGATGGATTGTAAAATGCATTTGCATGCCATTCGTATCTCGTCTTTGCTGATGGTAAGTGGCGGTGCTATTCGCATGGCATTGTCACAGTATAAAAACCAATCTGTAATGACTCCACCTTCTATACAGCGGTCTATTATTGGTTTTAATACATCAAATGAATCGAAAGCTATCGCCATCATCAGCCCTTTGTTCCTGATCTCCTTAATTTTGGGATCCTTCAACAAATTTTTAAACAATTCTGATTTTTCCTCAACTTGTTCGGTTAAGTTTTCATCTATAATCACATTGATGGTAGCCAGAGATGCTGCGGCACTCACCGGATGTCCTCCAAAGGTAGTAATATGACCTAGTAGCGGGTTTTCCTTTAAAACATCCATGATTTCTTTAGAAGAAATGAAAGCCCCAATTGGCATCCCTCCACCCATACCTTTGGCACATACCAAAATGTCAGGCTGGATTCCAAAATGCTCAAAGGCCCAAAACTTCCCAGTCCTACCAAACCCGGCTTGGATTTCATCCAATATAAGTAGCGTTCCAGTCTGGTTACACTTTTTACGCAATGCCCTGAAATAATTCTTATCCGCCACCCTAATTCCTGCTTCACCTTGTACCGTCTCTAATATTATGGCAGAGGTTTCTGTGGTAATAAACCTTAGTTGGTCTTCGATTCCATATTCTATATTTCTTATACCAGGTAGCAAGGGTCTGTAAGCTCGCTTAAAAACTTCATTTCCACCGATTGATAATGCTCCGTGTGAAGAACCATGGTAAGCGTCTATACAGGAGATGATTTCCCTCCGATTATTATACCTTTTCGCTAGTTTTAAAGCACCTTCGATTGCTTCACTACCGCTATTGACCAGGTATACATTGTCTAGTTCGTGAGGAAGAGTTTTGACCAAGGCTTGTGCTAAAAGTGCTTGGGGTTGCTGGATATATTCTCCGTAGACCATCAAATGAAGGTATTTATCCAATTGATCATGGATTGCAGCCAATACTTTTGGATGGCGGTGGCCAATGTTGCTTACCCCAATTCCAGCAATTAGGTCCATGTATTTTTCACCATTTGGACCATACAGAAATACTCCCTCTGCCTTTTCTATTTCTATCATCAGAGGGAAATCAGTGGTTTGAGCCAAATGAGATAAAAATAACTGTCGGTTGTTCATAATTATTAATACAATTGAAAATAGCCTATTTCTAGCACAGTTTTTCGCAGCAATAGTTGTTTTAAAATGATGGCAAAACAAAAGTAATCATAATAAGTCCTGTAATGAAACCCTTATCAATGAAGGTGGATTTAAAACATTTTTTTACTGGAAACATTTAGGCCGTCATCAACCGAATTATCCATGTTTAATAAAATTATTGCCCTTAAATTAGGGTTTATCTGGTACAAATCACTTAATTTGAAAAATACAATTCATAAACCAAAAATAAACCAATGAAATTAAAATTCTTTTATTTGTTTTTAGTATTGGGTGTCAGTGGAACTTTGTCTGTGACAGCTCAGGAAAAAGAAATTAAATTACCACCTCAAGCTACTGAATTTTATGAGCCGGTTGTGCAACCAGTAAGCCCTGGGAACGAGAATCACCTGCCCCCTGCAGATGCCATAGTACTTTTTAATGGAAGTAGCATGGATGCTTGGGTAAGTGAGAAGGATGGTAGCTTTCCTAAATGGGAAGTAAAGGATGGCATTTTTACCGTAGTAGCCAAAACTGGAGGAATCCAGACCAAGGAAACTTTTGGTGATGTTCAGGTACACCTAGAATGGCGTTCTCCAAGTGTAGTAAAAGGAGACGGTCAAGGCCGTGGCAATTCAGGCTTTTTCTTAATGGGAAAATATGAATTACAAATTTTAGATTCGTATGATAACAAAACCTACTCCAACGGTCAGGCAGCAAGTATTTATAAGCAACATCCGCCTTTGGTAAATGCTACTCGCCCACCTGGTGAATGGAACACTTACGAAGTAGTTTTCACTGCTCCTCGGTTTGAGGTGAAAGGCATGTTAATAACCCCAGCGAGAATTACAGTTTTTCACAATGGTATCCTTGTTCAAAACAATGTAGAACTTAAAGGTCCTACAGAATACATAGGTATTCCTCATTATGTGGCGCATGACGCGGAGCTACCATTTCATATCCAAGATCATGGGAACCCTGTTAGTTTTAGAAATATATGGGCCAGAAAGTTAGATTGATCCATTCATTAGCCTAAACATACTTAATAATGAATTCCAGAAGAAAATTTATTCATAAATCATTGCTTACCTCTGCAGGGCTAGCAGCTTTGCCTAATTTTTTGTCAGCAGAGCATTTGAAAGCTCGTTCTACCCGAATAGGAGCAAATGACCAGATTAATTTCGGATTGATTGGTTGTAATGGTATGGGATGGTCAAATATGCGCAGCCATTTGCTTATACCTGAAGTCAATTGTGTAGCATTGGCGGATGTAGACCAAAGTGTATTGGATCAACGTACAGAGGATGTATATAAGCTAAGAGGAAAAAGGCCTAAACAATACAAGGATTACAGGCTGATGCTTGAAGATCCCGACATAGATGCGGTAATTATAGGTACACCCGATCACTGGCATTGCCTGAACTTGATAGATAGTCTTTCTGCAGGTAAGCATGCCTATACCGAAAAGCCTTTAGCCAATTCGATTGAAGAATGCAACTTGATGGTCAAAGCCGCTAATCGATATGGGAAACTGGTACAGGTGGGACAGTGGCAACGAAGTGGATCGCAATATTCACAAGCCATAGAAATGGTCAAGTCAGGGAAATTAGGGAATATCAGGCTGGTCAAAACCTGGGCCTATCAAGGATGGATGAATCCTGTTCCAAAGTTACCGAATAGCCAGCCTCCTGCTGGTGTAGATTACAAAATGTGGCTTGGACCTGCTCCTGACAGACCATTCAATGCAAACCGATTTCATTTCAACTTTCGTTGGTTTTGGGATTATGCTGGAGGTTTGATGACAGACTGGGGAGTTCATGAAATAGACATTGCCTTGTATGCAATGGGAGTAAGTGCTCCTAAATCTATCATGGCTTCTGGTGGCAAATTGGCCTATCCAGACGATGCTTCAGAAACACCGGATACCCTGCAGACAGTCTATGAATACGACGGATTTAATATGCTATGGGAACATGCTACAGGTATAGACGGTGGAAATTATGGAACTACTGAGGGTATCGCTTTTATTGGAAACAATGGTACACTTGTGGTAAACCGGGGTGGCTGGAAAGTGATCGCTGAAACCGAAAACGTAAATGGCACTAAAAAAGAAAAAATTGAAGCCATGGAACTTGTCAAGCCAGAAGGATCTGCTCAAAGGATTCATTGTCAGAATTTTGTAGAAGCGATGAAGTCCAACGATCCTACTATGCTAAACTGTGGAATTAAAACTGGATCTATAGCTGCAATTAACGCCCATATGGGGAACGTCGCCTATAAATTAGGTGAAAAAATCTATTGGGACGCAGAGAAAGGCCAATTTACCAGTGGGAAAGCCAATAAATTAATTAAAGCCAATTATAACAACGGGTGGAAGTTACCCAAAGTGTAATAGCTATATTTAACACAATCTATAGGGATGCGAAAATGCATCCCTTTTTTTATTTAAAACCCTATCAATTGAGGCCGATATACAACACTTATTTCAGCTTAATAATTAGCCAACATTTTTTTTATATGCGCTTTGGCATTGAACATGTCTTGAAATTCATCCTTAATTACATGCCCTTTGTCCAATAAATAGGTGATCCGTTTTGGAATACCAATGATAGGCACCAGCGCATCATATTTTTTACACACTTCTCCACTAGTGTCTGAAAGTAGCTCAAATGGAAGTTTGTTTGCCTTTTTGAAGCGCAGGTGCGTTTCCATATCGTCTCTGCTAATTCCAATAACTGGAAGGTCTAAATCTCGGAATTCCTCAAATTGATCTCTAAATTCGCAGGCCTGAGCAGTACAGCCACCTGTGAAATCCTTTGGGTAAAAATAAATAATGCATGCCTTACCGAATAAATCTTTAGAAAGCTTAAAATCTGAGCCTGATGTGGAAGGTAATGTAAAGTCTGGTGCTTTTTGTCCTTTGCTTAATCCCATTTTTTTTATTTGTTAAACAAACTATATGACGATTAGTTTTCTTTTGCCCCTTTTATCTGTTTTCAGGAACCAATTTTTATGGATAGGGCTTTTAAAGAGATAATTTTATTTTACGATTAAATGAGACGTTTTGAGTAATTCAAGTGTAAAGCACATGTTGCTGGCTGTGTGTTTTTTCGCACTAATGAATGTAGCTGTAAAATTTTTACCCCATATTCCAGCGATTGAAATAATCCTTTTCCGTTCTGTTTTTAGCTTGGTCTTTAGTTACCTGGTTTTAAAGCGCAAAGGAGTGCCGGTAATGGGGAATAATAAGAAATTATTAGTGATTAGAGGTGTAGTGGGGTCCGTGGGTTTAATTACATTTTTTTATACCCTTCAAAATATACCTTTGGCAAGTGCTGTAACAATTCAATATCTAGGCCCGATTTTCACAAGTATTTTGGGCATTTTCATAGTAAATGAAAAGATTAAACCCAGACAATTTGTTTTTTTCGCCATTGCTTTTTTAGGGGTGTTAATGATCGAAGGTTTTGATCCTAGAATCGATGCCTTATTTTTGGGTATAGGAATTACCTCAGCTTTATTTTCTGGTTTGGCATACAATGTGATCAGGAAACTTAAAAATACCGAGCATCCATTGGTCATTGTGTTTTATTTTCCTCTTGTGACCATTCCTGTAGCTGGAGTGCTTAGCTATTTTTTTTGGGAGCAACCAGAGGGTTGGGATTGGGCTTTATTACTTTTGATAGGGATATTAACTCAACTTGCGCAGTATTACATGACCATGGCTTATCAGAATGCCAATCTGGCGAAGGTGGCAAACTTGAATTATATTGGGATTATTTATGCTTTGGGTTTTGGATACATTCTTTTTGATGAGACTTATAATTTGTTTACCTATGGAGGGATGTTATTGGTTCTTTCAGGAGTAATCCTCAACTTTTTATATGTAAGGGAGCCGAAATCAAAATAATAGGTCAAAATGTGGTTTAAGCCGCTTAATCCTGTAAATTTGAAATTTATAGCACTGCTTTATATGAAAATTACCAAAGACCTATACCATAGCTCTCTAACCCTACTGACTGATTATTACCAATTTACCATGGCATATGCCTATTGGAAAGCGGGTAAAGCAGAGGAAGAAGCCATCTTCAATCTATTTTTTCGGAAAAGTCCTTTCCAAAGCGGATTCACCATAGCAGCGGGGTTGGATTATGTGATTGATTATTGCAGAAACATGAAGTATGGTGACAATGACTTGGCTTTTTTAGCTGAAATGAAAGAGGCCAATGGCGAAAAAGTTTTTGAAAGCGGATTCATAGATTACCTGAAAAACATGACCTTTAGCTGCGACATAGATGCGGTAGAGGAGGGGGAAGTGGTGTTTCCAAACATGCCTTTGGTCAGGGTCAAAGGCCCACTGATTCAGTGTCAGCTTTTAGAAACTCCCTTATTGAATATCATCAATTTCCAAACTTTGATTGCCACCAAGGCAGCGAGGATTGTTTTGGCAGCGAATGGTGACCCTGTGATGGAATTTGGATTGAGAAGGGCTCAAGGGATCGATGGAGCGCTTGCGGCTAGCCGAGCATCTTATATTGGAGGGTGTGCCTCTACTTCAAATGTTATGGCTGCCAAGCTTTTCGATATACCAGTTTCTGGAACTCATGCCCACAGTTGGATTATGTCTTTTGATAATGAATTGTCAGCTTTTGAATCCTATGCAGAAACTTTCCCAGACAATACTACCTTACTAGTAGATACCTACGATATCGTTCAGGGTGTCAAACATGCGATAGTGGTAGCCAAGAAGCTAAAAGAAAATGGCAAGGAATTAAAAGGGATAAGAATAGATTCTGGCGATTTGGCTTATTTCAGTAACCTGGCTAGGAAAATGTTAAACGAAGCAGGATTTCCCAATGTTCAGATAGTGGCTAGTAATGACCTTGATGAACATATCATCACCTCTTTAAAGATGCAGGAAGCGTCCATAGATGTTTGGGGGGTAGGGACAAAGCTGGTTACGGCTTATGATCAGCCTGCCCTTGGAGCTGTATACAAGCTATCGGCTTTGAAAAATAAAGATGGAGAATGGGTTCCGAAAATTAAATTGTCCCAACAATCTATAAAAATAAATATACCTGGGTATCATAATGTATTGAGATATACTTCTGGAGGAAAAGCCATTGCGGATATGATCTATCTTGAGGGGATGCAGCAAAGTGATAAGGTTACCATTATAGACCCTATTGACCCTACCCGAAGGAAGAAGATTTCTGTAGACAATGCCGAAGTAGAAGTGCTACTAAAGCCGATTTTCAGCAAGGGAGAGAAAATATACATTCGACCAAGTATTCAACAAATCAGGCAGCGGACCCAGGACAGGTTAGCCGTTTTTGATAAAACCCATAAAAGATTGGTTAACCCACATATATATCCAGTGGGTCTGGAAGCAAGCTTGTATGAGTACAGAACAGCCTTGGTATTGAAAGCTAAAGCAATGGACAATGGTAATTAACCAGAAAAAATGTGCGCTCATCATTGTAGATGTGCAAAATGACTTTTCGCCTGGCGGTGCTTTATCTGTAAGTGAAGGGGATCAGATTATCCCCGTCATCAATAGGATCCAAGAGAATTTTGATTTTATAGTCGCTACTCAGGATTGGCATCCGGCCAACCACGGTAGTTTTGCAGCCAATCACTCAGGCAAGAAAGTTGGTGATTTCATAAAATTAAATGGTTTGGACCAGATTTTATGGCCAGTTCATTGCGTGGAATTTTCAGATGGGGCAGATTTTCATAAGTCTTTATACAATCAAAAGTGGCGCAAAATTTTTAAAAAAGGTACCAATCCTGAAGTTGATTCTTACAGCGGTTTTTTCGATAATGGGAAGACAGAAGAAACTGGATTAGGTGACTTCTTAAAAAATCTAGGTATAGAAAAAGTATTTGTTACTGGTTTAGCGGCTGATTATTGTGTCAAATTTACCGTATTAGACGCCCTAGATTTAGGATTCAAAACCTATTTATTGACTGATGCGACCAAAGGTGTGAATATTTCCCCGAATGATACAATAGACGCATTCAAAGAAATGGAGAATAAGGGAGCCATTTTGATTCAAAGCAATGCTTTGCTATAATCAGCTCAATATTATTGATATCATTCGCTTAACCCGATTCTAATTTTAACTCGGATTATGCAATAGTATACGTTCTAGCCTGTCCCTACCTTTATTGGCAAGTGATTTCATCACGTAATAGAAGGCCTATTGAATTTTTCTAAAATAAAATCGTAACATATTGGTTAAGAGGTAATAAAAAACCCTCCAGAAATATCAACTGAAGGGTTTAAAATTGTATTCAAAAGATTCCTGATTTAAACTTCAGGCTCTTTAGTACCATGCAATTTGCCCATTTCCTGATCGATAGTCCATAGTCCTATTCCTTCTTCGCCAATTATATCGAAAATCTCCAAAGCTCTCCTTGCCAGGGTTTCTTCCTCACGTTGTTCAGTGACATACCATTGCATAAAACTGAAGGTGGCAAAATCTTTTACATTGAAACAATGATCTACAATTATGTTAATAGACTTTGTGACTTCAATTTCATGCTCAAGGATCAGCTCAAAAACCTCTCTAAGAGAATTAAAATGCTGTCTGATATTTGTGACTTCTGGTTGGATCGCATGTCCACCGGCCTCATTGATGTACCTGAATAATTTAAGCATATGACCTCTTTCCTCTTCCGCATGATCATACAAAAATCGAGCAGAATTGGAGAATCCTTTCATCTCTGCCCATGAAGCCATGGAGAGGTAGTAGGCCGAAGATTTGCCTTCCATTTCCACTTGCTTATTAAGCTTGTTTTCGGTATCCATCAGTAATGACCTTTTTAAGGTCACAATTTCTTTTTCTTTAGTTTTCATAATGTATTTTATTTTCCCGTGTTAATTGAGCAACTACCATCTCTTTTCAAAAGATTTTTGACGGTATTCTACATTTTCGCATCACTTTCTAGTTGCATTATAAAAGGTAAATATAGATATTTTCATTGGCCATTCTCACAATGTACTTGCTTAAAGGCTAATTTTAAACCATTCTAAGGTAGCACCATGACTTCAATTTTACTGGCGTATTCTTCTGTATGGAATACCCTGTGTGTGGCCTTAATGAAATCTTCATTTTCAGCTTCAAAGATGTTCTCTACATATTTTTGGGGATTTCTGTCTATCAAAGGAAACCAGGTACTTTGCACCTGAATCTGTATTTTGTGGCCTTTTTTAAAGGTGTGAAATACGTCTTGCAACTTGAAATCAACAGCTGATATTTGATCTGGAACAAATGGTTTTGGGAATTCAAAACTCTCCCTATACCTGCCCCGAAGGACTTCTGATCGAACCATAAGATGGTAATTGCCCATATCCACACCATCCAATACATACTCATGGTTGGGATAATCTCCAGGGTAAATATCTATTAATTTCACGACCCAATCTGCATCAGTTTGAGAAGTAGCTACTTTCAAACGAGCCATAATCTCCCCAGCTAAAGTCATGTCTTCCTTTAAAATCTCAGTTTCAAAGGTCAAAACGTCAGGTCTTCTTGCTGCAAACCGTTGATCATCTGCCATGTATTTTCGAGGGGTGAAGTTTAATTTGATGTCCTGGCTATAGGGGACGGGTTTGGCAGGGTCGGATATGAAAGTAGAAAACCTATCTCCTTCGGGTACTTTAGATGAAAGTTTGCCTTCATCATGCAGGTAAAAACTTTTCCAATGGCTGTTTTTAGGTGGCCATTCATTGAATTTTTCCCATTTATGCTTTCCTGTATCAAACATATACGCTTCCGGAAGTGCTGGTTTACCTTCACCAGATTCCTTTAAGAAATGGTTGAAAAATTCTTGTTCTATATTTCTTTGGTACCAGGTAGAAATAGAATCACCAAAGTAGATGTTTGAAATGGTTTGATGGCCTGTCTCCCTTGACCAATCTCCGTGCGACCATGGGCCCATAACGATGGCATTATAGGTGTTAGGATTATTGCTTTCAATGGTTTTGTAAATGGTAAGTGGACCGTAAAGATCCTCTGCATCAAACCACCCACCTACAGTCAATACTGCTGGTTTTACATCCTTCAAGTGAGGAATTATACTCCTCTTTTGCCAAAAGGAATTGTAATCTGGGTTATCCTTTAACTGCTGCCAGAAGAAATTGTCCTCACCATACCATTTATCTGCATTTTTGAGTGAACCCATATCCATGAAGAACTGGTATCCATCATTGGTTTCAGGGTTAACCATGTCATACCAAGCCTCCTCTGTAGGTCCCTCTTTTTGGTAACCAAAAACTGTTGTTGCCAACCAGTAACTTAACAGGTAGGCGCCATTGTGATGAAAATCATCAAAGTAAAAATCACCTATTGGTGCTTGGGGCGAAACTGCTTTGAGATTGGGATGTGAAAAGGGCAGTGCAGCTGCACTATAAAACCCAGGGTAACTTATTCCCCAGATTCCAACCTTTTCATTGTGGTTTTTTACATTGGCAAGCAACCATTCTATGGTGTCAAAAGTATCAGTACTTTCGTCTATCTCCTTAGAATTTAGCACTCTTTCTGAAAGTGTAGGCCGCATGTTGTCATATAAGCCTTCGGACATCCACCGTCCCCTCACATCTTGGTAAACAAATATATAGCCGTCTTCCATTAAAAATTGAGAGGGACCCAGTTTATTTTTCATCTTTCCCGGTCCATAGGGGCCTGCACTGTATGGTGTCCTTTGCATCAACATAGGATATTGCTTTGATCTGTCTTTGGGGCTATATACAACGGTGTGTAGGTGGACTCCATCCCGCATAGGGATGTCGTGTTCTATTTTTTCATATAGGGTACCTACCTCATTGATTTCTTGGGCAAATGCCGGATGTAGGCAGACCAAGAATAAGGTTAATAGGACCAAAATGGTGCGGATGTTTTTCATGATCATATTTTGTTTGTTAGTGTCTATGGCTATCAATAAAGATATTGTTTTTTACCCTAAATTGCTCTCAAATTTCTTAGCTTTGCTATTAATATAATTCTAATTTCGTTGGTTTAGGATAAAAACTCGGAAAGAATTTATCCTAAACCATTGATAAACAGTTAAAGTTGAATTTGTAAATCCAATAAATGAAAACCATTGCCTTAATTCCTGCAAGATTTGGAGCCTCTCGCTTTCCAGCAAAGTTGTTAGCGGATTTGAGAGGAAAACCATTGATCGCCAGAACCTATTTGAGTACACTGGCTACAAATGTTTTTGATGAGGTTATGGTGGTGACAGATCATGAATCAATAGCCGAGGCTGTAGCCAAAGAAGGTGGGAAGGTTTTTTTTAGTCAAAAGGCGCATGAAAGTGGCTCTGATAGGATAGCTGAGGCTGCGGCTTCGATTGAAGCTGACATAATTGTAAATGTGCAAGGAGATGAACCTTTTCAAGACAAAGAGTCCCTTTCTAATCTTGTTGCAGCTTTTGAGGATAAAATGGTGGAAGTAGCTTCACTTATGTCTCCTATAAAGGAAACTAGCCATATAATTAATCCCAATATAGTGAAAGTAGTTACTGACAAGAATAACTTCTCTTTATACTTTAGTCGCTCACCTATACCTTTCCAAAGAAATGAAGCATCTTCTCCTGAGTATTTCCGACATATAGGGATTTATGCCTACAAAAAAGAGCTATTGATGGCATTTACGAAATGGGAAAAGTCTTTATTGGAAAATGTTGAAATGCTTGAACAATTGAGATTGTTAGAAAATGGTATTCGCATAAAAATGGTACCTACTGACCATCAGTCGGTAGCAATAGATGTTCCCGAGGATCTTGAAAGAGCCCTTATTTATTACGACAACAATCACTCCAAATAAATTTCATTGAATAGCATCTGGCCTATTCCATAAGACCAGACTTAAGGCTATAGGTTCAGTAGGTTCAAGGTGTGTACAGCTACAAGACCAGCGGTTTCAGTTCTCAAACGGTGTTTGCCAAGGGAACAAGGTTTAAATCCATTTTTAATAGCGGAAGTAATTTCTCCGGGACTAAAATCACCTTCAGGCCCGATCAATACCAGATAAGATTGATTTGGAGTAGTTTGATGGATAAGGTGTTTGCCATTGTCTTGATCTACATAGGCGATAAAACGCTCATGTGTTTGAAAAGCTGGGTCAGAAATAAATTTCTCGTAGTTTACAATAGGATTTATTATGGGTAACCAAGTTTTAAAACTCTGTTTGCAAGCAGAAATAAGTTTTTTCTGAAGCCTATCCAGCTTAATAGTAGGCCGTTCAATATGCGTAGTTTTCAGAAATGTAATTTCATTGAACCCCACCTCGGCAATTTTCTCCAGCATCCATTCCATTCGGTCGATATTTTTAGTAGGAGCAATGGCCAGGTGAATATGAAATTTATCCATGGGGGTGAAAAGTTGCTCCACTATTTTTAGTCGACATTTTTTTGGGTTATTGTCTTCAATATGGCAGGTAAACAAAGACCCTTTTCCATTCGTAAACAACACTGTGTCCCCAATGTTTTTCCTTAATACCTTTCCTAAGTGATTGGATTCCTGAGCATCCAAAGTAAATACGTCCCCGTTAATCTCCTCTTCATAAAAAAGTTGCATGGCATTGTCGTTTATTCATACGAATTTATAAAATTAACCTTAAAGGTTAAATAGGATTTGTTTATTATTGTAGTAGAAATCTTTTTGTTGAAAACGAAATAAAATTAATAATGTTAACTAATTCTGATCTAACCCAAAAGATTCTTAATGCAAGTACCTTGGAATGGGAACTCTGGCTTGAGGAAACACTAGCTTCGTTTAACTGTGTCACTGGCACATTGCATGTGGTAAATAAGGAAACTGGACTATTAGAGCTTAAGGCTCAGGTAGGAATTCCAGACTTTCTCTTACCAAAAATGAGGACAATTCCTGTAGGTAAAGGTATGGCTGGAATAGCTGCTGAAAGAATGGAAACAGTCCAAGTATGTAACTTACAAACGGATGATTCAGGAGTGGTGAGGCCAGATGCCAAAGATACCAAGGTGGAAGGGGCCATTACAGCCCCTATGATCTTTGAGGGGAAGCTATATGGTACCTTGGGGATTGCCATGAAAGATCCCTATGAATTTAATGATGAAGAAACATCAGCTTTGATGGAGATAGCTTCTGCGCTTGCACAAAAGGTTAAGATTTAACTCGAAATAGGCAATAGCCATGTTGATTAATAATGGTATCAATCAAAATCAATATACCGTTGCTATTTTCAATAGCGACATAAATGGAGACTGAGTCTCCAAACCATCAGATTACCTTGTGATAAAACGGCTCAATACCAACCCTTTTGCCAAGGCTTAATATTGAGCCGTTTTTCTGCTTGATCTAATAATTTTTTTTCTAAATTCCTTAAAATAAGAATTTAAAATGTTTTATACCTTTACGAAAATCTTCAAACGGTAAAGGATGTATAAAAACAGCCAAACCAGAAGGAGCGCACCGAATGCTTGAAAAACAGGATGCCATTCTTCAGCAAGTGGGGCATAAAGGCCTTCAAATAACTTTTCACTAGTGAATCGGAAGTTGATAAAACTATAAGCAAAATAAATGGTTAGCGAATTAAGGCCTATAACCTGAAAGAAAAAAGCCCATTTTCTTATTTTCCACACATCTATTACAACATAGAACAAAAGTAAAGTTAAGAAGCCCATACCGCTTGTCAAAAGGATAAAAGAACTGCTCCACAGGTGCTTGTTTATTGGGAAATGTAATCCCCATACCAGTCCTAAAAGTATGCCAGTGATTCCTGCCAAGGCCAAGTATTTTATTTTCTTGGTATCCAACCATGCTTTGGAGAGAATTTCTCCAGCCAATGTGCCAAAAATGGTTAGGCATAGGGCAGGGATTTGAGTCAATAGGCCCAATTCATCAAAGATATCCTGCTTAAGAATTCCAGGTAAAAAACTACGGTCAAACCAACCGACTAAATTTCCTTCAAAACTTAAGTCCCCTGCTCCAAATCCGGGAACAGGAATTAGAAATAAAGCGGCATAATAAAGTAAAAGTATTATAATAGCAGCACCTAACCTTTTATAGAAATCGAAATTTAAATAAATCAAAGTGGCGACAAAAGTAGCAATACCGATTCTACCCAAAACACTACCAAACCTTATTTGTGAAGGCTCGAAAAATGGTACAGGTGCATTTTTATACAAAATCCCTAGAAGAATAAGTACCAGCATTCTTGTAAATGTTTTTCTATAAAGGGTTGTTTTGGTCATGCCTAAAGACCTACCCTTGTTTAAAGAGAAGGTTAGTGATACTCCAGCAATAAACAAAAACAAAGGAAAAATAAAATCATAAAAAGAAAATCCATTCCAAGCAGGGTGGGAGAACTGTCCGGCTACCCAGTCCACAGCAGATATGCCTGTTTTACCTTTTAAAAGTACTATAAATGATCCAGCGCCTGCAATAAGCAACATATCAAACCCCCTTAATGCATCTATAGAGAGTAGCCTTTTGGAAGCTGTGGGTGAAAAAGAAACCTGAGGATTTAACTCTGGATCATTTTGATTGATGGGTGGGTTTGTCATGACAAAGACTTTCAGTAAATTTGGGGAGTTGTTTAAATAACTTAATACTCCCAATTTATTTCAAATTTTTGTAATTAAAAAGTAATTTTATTTTCATTAACTATTAAAATTTTGGTAATGAAGGGGTAATTTTTATCTATATCAGGTATTATTATATTATGAAGAATAAAAGAAGAGATTTTCTAAAAATAGGAGGTTTTACTGGTTTAGCCGCAATGACCGGTTGTGCCTCTGATATTAAAGCTGAAAATTTAAAATCTAAAAGCCCCCATAACCCATTGGCTTTTAATATGTCAGGATATGCAGCTCCCGCTTTAGAAAAAGTTCGTATTGGGTTTGTTGGATTAGGAAATCGTGGCCCGAATGCAGTTGAAAGAATGAGCAGAATAGAGATGCTTGGAGAAATAAAGCCCCTGTAGATGTTACTTTGTCCCTTGGAGGCAATACCAATATTTTGCCTGATTACGGGTAGAATACATTTATGTTCTTTTTACAATTTGTTTTGACCCACACAGATAATTTCGGTTAAAAATATATTAAATATCAAACAAATATTCCTATTAAATGAAGATTTATAATCGAAAAGACCCATCTAAAATGGGCAAGTTAGCAGGAGATCATGCTGCAGCAGCAATTTTGGAAGCGATCCAAATTAATGGTGAGGCCAATATTATTTTGGCTACCGGAACAAGTCAATTTGAAACGATTCAAACGATATTGACACATGAAGACATTGACTGGAGTAAGGTCACCATGTTTCACTTAGATGAGTACCTAGGTTTACCTATCACTCACCCTGCAAGTTTTAGAAAATACCTGAAAGAAAGGTTTTTGGACCAGGTCAAAGAATTGAAAGCTTATCATCTTATTGATGGGGAGAAGGATCCAGCTGAAGAGACCAAGCGATTAAATGACCTCATTACCAAATCCCCAGTAGATGTGGCAATGGTAGGTATAGGGGAAAATGGGCACCTGGCTTTTAACGACCCTCCGGCTGATTTTGAAATTGAAACGCCCTATCTTGTGGTGAACTTGGATGTGGCTTGCCGTCAACAACAATTTGGAGAATGCTGGTTTCCAACTTTGGAAGATGTTCCAATAAAGGCGATAAGCATGTCTATTCAGCAGATAATGAAAGCTAAAAAAATTATCTGTTCGGTACCTGATGAAAGAAAAGCAAAGGCTGTCAAAGCCTGTCTTGAAAATGAAGTTAGTCCGGAGTTTCCTGCAAGTATTTTGCAACAGCATGCAGATTGCGGTATATATCTTGACGAAGCGGCTGCTTCTCTCTTAGATGCTACCATTACTGTGAACTAGGTAATGTCTACCTAATTTGTCACAAGCACATTGATTTGAAGGTTTTTTAAAATTTAAACCCTGAACAATGTGCTTGTGATGATTTTTTTTGTTGTGATAGCGTAATTGATTCTATTTCCCACCCAAAATAAAAGCATGTGAAAGTTGCCAATACATCATATAAATCTCATGTAGTTTTTTAACTGTTAAAATGGCTCCAATCTGACTTTTTAAGGGCGATCAAATCGGAAGGAGTATCTATATCTATTTTTCCGGCTTCAAAATTGACCAATGACACCAGCGCTGAATTGGAAATTAGTATCCTTTTCGCACCTTCCTCATCTGGCATTAACTGTAACATTTCGAAAACTGACTTGTCAAAAATAGCTGGTACTCCAGGAGAATTTTGATAATGGGAAGCCACTATGGGTAATTTGCTATTTGCTTTTGTGTCTAGCAAGTGTTGGATCAATTCAGTACTTACCATTGGCTGGTCTGATAAAAGAATCAAAACCTGGTCTGGTAGATAATTTTTTACTAGCGTTTTCAGTCCCAATTTTAAAGAACTGCCCATTCCTTTTTTCCATTCCAAGTTCACTACCTTTTTTAGCCTTGTGTGAAAAGAAAGAGGATAATTATTATGTCCTTCTACTACGATTACCTGCCCAATTGTAGCGTTAAGCGCAATACTAGAAATACTTTGCAAAAGGGTCATGCCATTATAATTGATTAACTGCTTGGGGACCCCTAATCTACTGGAATTCCCGGCAGCCAATATGATGGTCCCTGTTTTCATAAAGCCTAACGTGGAAGATCATTGCCTATAAAGGCATTTGGATTCGTCATTGGTATTGTACTTTTCCATTTCTCATTGATAGCCTTAATGAAATGGTTAGCTAACACCGCACTCCCTCTTGCATTCGGATGAACGCCATCAGTAGAAAAAGCCCCATTGGGTGGAATTATAGAGTTGGTCAGGGGGACATTATTTGCAGACACTAACCCCTGCCCAATATTGTCCATAAGAATTTTGGCATCTACCAAAACCAATCTGTCGGTATTGGCGGACACGGCGGCTGCTATAATCTGATTGAAAGCGGTTATCTTTTCGGTCATTAAGCTTTGTTCAGAAGGGAGCAAAACGTATCCGTCACCTATGGGGACTGTGACGCCAAAGATTAAAGTTGGATCATTTCCAAGAGTTTGACCCAAAATTTGACCGGTGGTTAGGGCAACCTTGTCGCCAACATTGCTTTGTCTGATAGATGGTAATCCCAGGCCAGAAAGGTTAGTTAAGGTTTTATCTTCTATAACAAAACCATTTTGTCCAGCAGTAAAATTAATCTTTCTTAGGTCCCTTTCACTTTCACTAATCATCCCGGCGGCTACAAGGTCATCTAGCCCAGAATTATAGCCAATGTATGCTCCGTTAGCCAGGTTGGCCAATGCTTCCGGTAGTGTTAGGGCATTCCATGTTATTGTACTGAAGTAAGGGAATTCATTGATGTTAGGAATATTTCCTATTGCACCTTTGGCATCAGGGTTGGCTTGAAGCATGGTTCCCAATGCAACTTGATAACGTTGTGAAAAATCTTGTTCACTGGTCAGTAATTCAGGTATGGCACCTCCTGTCAAAGCAAAAGGCAAAACATCATTTTTCCCTAACCAAAAAATAAAAAACGTACCTCCATCTGCCAATGCCGCTGCCGCATCTCCAATAGGCGTTGAGTTACCTGGATCACTGGCAAATCTTGCATAATAGGGATTAAAAAATGGGTGGGTAGGTTCCTGTAAGTTTCCAGAGGCAGGAAGAAGTGCACCTGCCAGGGTAAGGGCATTTATTCCAAAATTATTAATGGCGGATTTATCTCCAGTAAATGGAGTCAGGGCATTTCCCGGAATAATTGGTGAGGGTAAAATGCTGCCAGTATTAAAATTTACTGTAAGTATTAAGCGACCTAAATCCCCCCCTGTAGGAGTGAGGATCAAATCACCTACTTCTGCATTAATATCAGGGACATTAAAAGCTCCCCCTCCAGCTTCTTTCATCTGGTTGGCCAGAATAACAGCAAAGGAATTTTGTTGTGACCTATTGTACAAAGCTGCATCCATCACGCCTGCTGTAACAGAGCTTCCAATAGTCACCAATTTACTGAAATCGGCCTGTCCGGAATCGGGAGTTAATTGAGTAGGTTCTGGGAATTCATATTGGCAGGAAAGGAGTAAACCAATGGCCAAAAATGTGAAAAACGTTTGGTATCGTTTCATGATCTTATTGGTTTAGTTTAGTAATTCATCAAATGTGATAGAGAGGTAATAAATGGCTCCTGAGGTAGGTCCACCAAAATTCAGAAAATACCTGTTATTAAGCACATTGGATCCGCCTAATTTTAGGATGGATTTCATGCTTTTCACTTTGTATGATATTTGAGCATCTAGATTATGAACTTCAGGAACATTTCCTCTTGCAAAGCTAGATTCCCATCTAAAGGAGGTCTGGTACCGATAGGCTACATTAAAACCTAGTTTATCGGTGAGTTTTCTATTTCCAAAGACAATATTAGTTTTATGTTCTGGGGTATTGAACTCAGAAAGGAATCCTGCCTCAAATTCAGTTAGCAGTTTATTGTAATTATAATTGCCACCTATGGTATAATTACCTGGGAGATTAAAATTGATGCCTAAGACCAACCCATGCGCACGAACCTCTCTGTCTGCAATATTGGTGTAGGTTTGAAAGGTGTTTTCTTCTCCTGGGGTTGTCACAGGTGTAAGAAGGGAAGGAGCATTGAGGGCATTAATGGCTCCTTCATCTGAACTGGGGTCAGCACCAGGAAATACTGGTCCCGGGGCTTTTCGAATGGCCGTTTGTGAAATAAAATTATTGTATCTATTGTAATAATAAGCAAAATCAATTAGTAGCCTGTTATCCATTAGTAATCCCTTATAGCCAACCTCTATGGCTTTAACTTTTTCAGGACTTAGAGCAGGAAGGGAAGTCACAGGTTCTAAAAGGCCAGTAGCAGATGCCCCTATTGGGCTGGCTCCTTCAGCTACAGCAGCCGTATATTGCTGGACTGAGGCCAATGAGTATCCGTTTTCAAATATTTTGTATTTGTCTCTATAGTAAGGCAGCCCTGAAATTAGTCGCGCAGATATTACATTTAAGTCAATGTGCTGGGCCTGGGTAGAAGGCGTTCTAAATCCTGTTTGGTAGGATAACCTGAAATTATGATTGTTCTCGGTGAATACTGCCGAAACTCTCGGGCTAAACTGGCCATCAAAATTCTCATTTTTATCATACCTCAAAGAACCCATTAATCTTAATTTTTCCTGAAGAAAACGTTTAGAGGCTTGGGCATATCCTCCTATTTCAGAAATGGTGATGTCATTTCCATCGCCATCGGCAAAAATGGTCCCATTTGACCGCAATTCATAAAGTCTGTAAGCAGCACCTACCTGAAGGTCTATAAAATCCACCTCATTTTTGAAGTCATATTGACCTTCGGTGAGATACATCCTGGAGCGATCATAAAACAGTGAACCACTAGGAATAAAGTCTGCGCTAATATTCTCGGCTGTGGCATTAAACTCAGTACTTCCTGGAAGGTACTTGCCGGTATCCGCCTGTTGCCTTGCAAATTGATGGGCCGCAGCTTGTTGCTGAACGGTCCCCAAGTTACCGGGAACAACTTGTTGATTGGCCAGTGCTCCTAGGTAATTTAGGGTATATTCGCCATACCAAGTTGAATTGTCCTTCCAGGTATCATTGATCAAAATTCCATTTAAATCTGAGATATAAGACTTCCCGGAATTATCTCTTGTCGTATAACTGCGGATAAAATAGTTGTCCCCTTTCAATTCCAGCTTGTGCTGGGTGATGAAAAATTCATTGAGAGAATACCGCTGCGCACCTGTATAAATAGAAGTACCTGAACCGTAATTTAGGGAATAAAATAGCTCAGCATTATCAGAAAAGCGGTAATGTAAGGCACCGTTTAATTTATAATTGCGTGCACCATAATCTACCAAGGTCTTTTCCGCGTAGCCAGTTCTAGAAACTACCTGATCAGGAATACTTCCTATATAGGCACCTATCCCAAGCGAATTGGCTTGTTGCTGTATAGCACTTACATTTCTTAATAGGCCTATATTATTAGACACTTCATCCCCAAAGGTGTGAACAAGGTTTGCTCCGGGGTTGAATGGTAAATCTCCTTGGGAAACTGAGTTGAGGTCAGTTTCATTGGTGCCATACCAATCTTCAGCCCGCATCATTGAAGCACTTATTTTGAAAGCCCATTTATTATTAAAAGCCTTTGCATATCTTATAGCCCCTTCGTACATAGGTTGTGCCGACTCGGGCTCACCTGGATCCGCGCTGATATGGTTGACTCCTTGTTTGTAATACGCACTTAACCCCTGATAATCGAAAGGGTCTTTGCTGTTTACCAGCAGGATGCCGTTGAAAGCATTTGGACCATAGAGCGCCGATGAGGCTCCGGGTATAAATTCAATACTTTCTACATCGAGCTCTGAAGGACCATTGAGGTTCCCAATTGGGAAATTTAAAGAGGGAGCCTGAGTGTCCATTCCATCCGTAAGTTGTACAAAACGGGTGTTTCCTGTAGAGTTAAAACCTCGGGCATTTAGGATTTGAAAATTTATTGAAGTGCTCGTCATATCCACTCCCTTCAAATTGGATATGGCTTTGTAATAAGAATCCCCAGGTGCTTCCCTGATGTCCAGAATATCCATTTTTTCAATGGAAACAGGGGATTGAAGAATGCTTTCTTCTACCCTAGAAGCAGACACTACTACTTCTTGTCCCAAAAATGTTTGCTCAGCCAAAATAACTTCTAAAGGAGAAGGATTAGCAGTAGAAATGGGTACTTCCTGACTGGCAAAGCCAACCATTGAAAAGATCAAAGTAAGGGGTGGGGAAAAGCTAACGGTAATGGAGAAATTACCTTTTACATCGGTAATTGTGCCAGAAACTTTTCCTTTTACTAGGATATTCACACCAATTAATGTTTCTCCTGTGTCCTGGTCTTTTACAGTTCCGGATATGGTCGTGGATTCCTGTGCGAATGTGGTGGTTACAGGAATGATCAATAGCCAAATTAAAAGTAAATAATAATGGAAACCCTTTTGTTGTTGGATCGTCTTCATGGCACTTTGGGATTAGGTGTCAAATGGGTAGTGCAATACAATCTACAGCGAATCATCCTGATCAATTGTATCTTGTTAACAATAGAACTGAGATATTATTATTTGAAATTTTTTCTTTAATTTACAATAAAATTTACGAATTAATATTGTAATAAGACTGATAAATTACTGAATATTTATTTTGTTACTAGTATCGTTTTAAAAAGTCTTCAATATCAAGTGTTTTCTTAGGTAAATCTTTTCTTGAAAAAACTTAGGCATTTCATCGAAATAAATTTTATGCGGCTACCCAGAATTAGAAAAAGCGACATAGTTTTAAAATCGGGGTATACAATAGGATTCGTAGTAGCCTGTCCCGGTTTTTTTCAGCCTGTCCTGACCTTTCTCAGGGGAAGTAATTTTACCAAGAAATAGAATGTTTATCGTCTATTTCGCATTGAAAGTAAATGAAAGCAATATTAATTAGATTTGAAGGTTCCCTTTTAAACCAGGAAATGCAACAAGATACTTATAGAAAAGTTTCTCCCAAAAGAATATTTGGTGAATATTCGAATGGATATATTTATTTTATTTCACTAAACAAAAATGAATAACCCATTTAGGATTATCCACTTGCTTTAAATTTCATTAAAAATGAAAATGATTATTTCTTCTCGTTTTCTTCGTTAACATGTTTCACCAAGCGGTCACAAAGGGCTTTAATCTCTTCGGAATAATATTCATCTCCGGTACTGTTTAATATGTTTTGACCCATACCACCCAAAATATCAATATAAAACCTTTTCATTTCCGCAACTGACATCTCTCCTGTCCAAAGATCGATTCTTAAGGTACTTTGGTTAAGGGTATCCCAAATATTCAAACTAATACTTCTGGTTGATTCAAGTCCTTCATTTTCTTTGTCAGTAGCATCCCATTCTATACTTTTTGGCAGATTACCGTCGTCAAGTGAAACGGTAAATTTGATTTCAGATTTTTTCATTTTTTATAATTATTCAATTAATTCATGCAAAATTAAGAAAGAATTGGCAAAGGTGCTTTACTAATCCTGAGCAAAGAATTCCATTTCTTTTATTTCTCCCTTGATGACAAGTCTTCCTTCAGTTTTTGCCTTTATTTCTTCAATAGTTACTCCCGGGGCTCTTTCGCAAAGTTTAAAACCGCCTTCAGGTAGAATAGTAAAAACACCCAAGTCAGTAAAAATCTTCTGAACACATTTGATACCAGTTATAGGCATCTCGCAATGCTTGAGCAATTTGGAACTACCATCTTTGTGGCAGTGATGCATGGCCACATAAAGTTTGGCCTCTGAGGCTACCAGATCCAATGCTCCACCCACGCCTTTGATAAGTCCTGAAGAAATTTTCCAGTTGCTGATGTCTCCATTTTCTGAAACTTCCAATGCTCCCAATATGGATAGATCAATATGGCCTCCTCGGATCATGGCAAATCCTTCTGCTGAATCAAATAAGGAAGAGCCCTTAACCATGGATATTGTTTCTTTACTGGCATTGATTATATCGGGATCCATATCTTCCTTTTCAGGATATGGGCCTATTCCCAAAAGCCCATTTTCTGATAGGAAAACTACCTGTAGCTGTTCAGGAAGGTAGTTGGCAATCAAAGTTGGAATGCCTATGCCTAGGTAAATGTATTGACCGTCCTTGATCTCACTGGCTATTCTCTGAGCGATTTGTTTCTTGCTTAGCATGCTTAGTAAAGATTATTTCCTAACGGTTTTATTTTCTATTCTTTTTTCATAATTATTCCCCTGGAAAATTCGCTGAACATAGATCCCTGGTGTATGAATTTGATTGGGGTCTAGCTCACCAACAGGTACTAGCTCTTCGACTTCTGCTATTGTTATTTTACCTGCTGTAGCCATGAGTGGATTAAAGTTTCGGGCTGTTCCTTTGTAGATCAGGTTTCCAGCTGTGTCACCTTTCCAAGCTTTAATTAGGGCAAAGTCTGCTTTTATCCAACGCTCCAATAAAAATAAACGTTCGTCAAATTCTCTTACTTCTTTGCCATCAGCCACATGGGTACCTATACCAGCAGGTGTATAGAAAGCAGGTATACCAGCTCCTCCAGCCCTGATTCGTTCAGCAAGTGTTCCTTGTGGGATCAACTCTAACTCTAGCGTTCCAGCTGTATATTGTTTTTCAAACTCTAGGTTTTCTCCAACATAACTGGCAATTAATTTCCTAAGCATGTGTTGCTTTATGAGTAACCCAACTCCAAAATCATCAACTCCTGCATTATTTGAAATACAAGTCAAATCCTTAAGATTTGTGGTTAGAAGTGCATTGATACTTGCCTCAGGAATGCCACATAGTCCAAATCCACCAATAAGTATAACAGCACCATTCTCTATATCGGATACTGCTTCTATGCCGTCTTTAACGGTTTTATTTATCATTAGACTTCTTATTTAACGTTGAAAAGAAATCGGCCACGTGTTTTCGGTCTTTACTTAATTGCGTTTTTAATGCCTTAAGGTTTTCGAATTTTTTTTCGGGTCGTAAAAATTCTAATAACTGCAGATTGATGATTTTACCGTAAATATTTTGATCGAAATCCAAAATGTTTACTTCAATATTCTTTCGTTCGCCTGATACCGTTGGTCTCATACCAATATTGAGCATGCCTTCATAGGTTTCGTTACCTATTAAAACCCTAACAATATAGGCCCCATCCACAGGAACTAACTTATTTGGTTCCTCAAGTTGGATGTTGGCTGTCGGGAAACCAATGGTTCGACCAATTTTATCTCCTTCTATCACGATTCCCTGAAGGTTATAGGGCCTGCCTAGAAACGCATTGGCCATAACTATATTTCCTGTTTCTAGCGATTTTCTGATTTTAGTGCTACTTATGCCGATATTATCTATGTCCTTTCGGGGGATTTCCTCAAGGTCAAAATTATACCTGTCTTGCTCTGCATCAAGGTGAGCAAAGCTACCTTCTCTTCCTCTGCCAAATCGGTGATCATAGCCGATGACCAATTTTTTGGTTTTGATTTTTTTCACTAAAATTTTCTCAATAAAATCTTTCGATTCCATTCTGGAAAATTCCTTTGTAAAAGGAATGCTTAAAAGATGGTCTACACCAAAACTTTCCAAAAGAGCTGCTTTTTCGTTAAAACTATAAAGCAGTTTAATTCCATGCGATTCGGGAAACAAAACCATTCTTGGGTGTGGCCAAAAGGAGACCAACACTGTTTCTCCCTGAATGGTCTTGGCAATGTTATTGATCCTTTCAAGTATTTTCTGATGTCCCAGATGTACACCGTCAAAAGAACCAATGGTAACTACAGGTTTTTCAATATCAGGAAAATCATCAAGAGATTTATAAATTTTCATTTTGCTCTTTTTTGATTTTTTCTATCAATTGGTCAAGTTCCCACGCTTTTTCAAGGGTGTATTCACCGATAGCATCACGAGTAAGTGCCGACATATAAGCACCTACTCCTAGAGCATCACCGAGGTCTCTTGCCAAGCTTCTAATATAGGTGCCTTTAGAACAAACTATTTTGAAATGTATTTCAGGAAGCTCAATACTAGTTATTTCAAAAATTTCTACCGTAACAGGCCTAGGGTCAAGTATAACGGTTATGCCTTTTCTTGCTGACTCGTAAACTCGTTTTCCATCCTTTTTAATCGCAGAGTGATTTGGAGGAATCTGCATAATGTCACCAGTAAGTGTAGCAACAGCTTTTAAAATTTCCTCCTTGGTCAAATGGAAGGGATCTGCAACAGGTATAACCTCCTGCTCTAAATCGAAAGACTCAGTGGTTTTGCCCAACACAAAAGTACCAGTGTATTCCTTCTTTTGGGCCTGGTATTTCTCAATATTCTTCGTTTCTTTCCCTGCACAAACAATCAATAGCCCAGTGGCTAAAGGGTCAAGGGTACCCGCATGTCCTACTTTTTTCACCTTAAGTACATTTCTAAGTTTTTTTACAACATCAAAGGAAGTCCATTGGTAGGGCTTATTGACAAGAAATACTTCTCCGTATGTTTTTTGCTGATTGTCCATTAATAATATGTTCCAGCAACGATGGCTAGTATTCCCACTATGACACAATAAACTGAAAAATAACTCAATTTGCTTCTTCTTACCAACTGAATCATCCAGGTGCATGCCGCCAGTCCAGCGATAAATGCCGCAATAAATGCGATGGCCATACTTCCAAACTGATCGCTTTGATAAGTTAACTCACCAGATATAATGTCTTTGCCAATTTTCCCTAAGATGAGTGGTACAACCATTAAAAAAGAAAACCTTGCTGCCCTATTCTTATCTATTCCCAATAAAACGGAAGTTGAAATAGTAGCTCCTGAGCGGGAAATACCTGGTAGCATGGCAATGGCTTGAGAAATCCCTATTATGATGGCATTGAAAAATGACACTGGTTTTCCTGTATTTTTTGCTTTGTCGGCCAAGAAAAGTAGAAGACCTGTAACCAAAAGCATGAACCCTACAAAAACCACCTTGCCACCAAATAACTGTTTCAACTGCTCTTCGAATAGTAAACCTACAACCACTGCAGGAATCATGGAGACAATAATTTTTAGAGAAAACTGTGTTTCTTCATTGTTTTTGAACTGAAATAGGCCCTGTAATAGTTCTGCAACATCTTTCCTAAACACCACGATTGTACTTAATGCAGTAGCAAAATGGACTACTACAGTAAATAGTAAGCTTTCTTCTGGTAATGAATTGCTTCCCAAAAGGGCTGAAGCTATTTCTAAATGGCCGCTGGACGAAACAGGTAAAAATTCAGTAAGCCCCTGAACAATGCCCAAAATAATTGCTTCTAAAATGGTCATTATCTTTATTTGGTTTTATAAAAAATGGCGTAAAATTCAAAAAGAAAACCTGACAATACGACGATTGGACCTAAGGTCAAGCCCATAAATCCAAAACCATGAAGGGTATCGTCCATTCCAATAATGGTAAACCCAACCACGATAATGCCTATGCCTATGAGCATGAGCTGGTAATTTTTTTTCGAAAAAGGCAATGGATTGTTTTTCATATTCTCAGTATAATTCGTCCAAAGACATGTTGAGGTATTTATTGATGGAGCGATACGTGCTTAACCAGGACATAAGTGCTCCTAATAAAATTAAGGTGCCAAATAACATGGCAAGCAATTCTATATCATAAAGTAATTGTAATCCTTCAATGAAGTTTTTACCATATTCCAAAAGGCTAAAAATAATACTTGATGCAAATACACCAGCTAAAGCTCCATATAAGAAAGCACGCCATAAAAACGGCCTTCTGATAAATCCTTTCGTGGCACCTACCAATTGCATGCTTCGGATTAAAAACCGTTGGGAAAATAAGGCTAATTTTATCGTGTTGCTTATTAAAATAACCACCGTAACCAGTAGAATTAAAATCAAAGCTCCCAAAACAATACCCACTTTTAACAAGTTCTCATTTATGGAAGAAACGACGTCTTGCATGTAGGTGACTTCAAAAACACCAGGAATTGCCTCGATCTCTGTCACGATTTCATCAATTTTTTCAGCTGTTTGAAATTCTTCATTAATTGAAAATGTAAAAGAATCCCTAAGTGGGTTTTCGTTAAGAAATTGGGTGAAATCTTCCCCTACTTCCTCGAGAAAAACCTCTGCTGCCTCCTCTTTACTAGTGAACTTTAGTACTGGTACTTCTTCTTTTTGTAGGACATAGGGTTTTTTACCCATCTGCCCGATAAGCTTATCTATGTTAGATTGCTCTATTTCCTTGTTTAGAAATACTTGCACCTCTATATTTTCACGGATGATGGAGGTTAGCTTTTTTGCCTGAATGGCAATTACACCGAATAAACCCATCATCAGCAAAGATAGGGTAATGCTGAATAGAACGCTGGTAAATTTATAACTCCCCAGCCTTGTTTTTTTTCTCTTTAATTTGGCCATCACATAACAATGTGTTTGTCAAAATTAATCAGGTATATTTACTTAACCAACCTTATTATTTAATTTGATTGGAATTACCCTTTCTGGGGTTGTTACCATGACGCTTTCAGCGCTTTTGACATCCATGGAAAATAAGCCGGTAAACTGGCCAAAAGCAGGCATGATCAATGAATTGTTTTTGTAATAAAAGGCAGGTAGCCTGAACCTTTGTTTGCTGTTTTTTTTTAACACGATACCAGGGTGAATATGGCCACAGATATTTAGAGTTTCCTTGGGGAGCCCTTCCTTAGGTTCGTGACTTAATAGTAAATCACCCAATTTTAATGTCCCGGAATGCGTTTTTAATGGACTGTCTTGGTAAATGTTTTCTGGTAATATATCATGATTTCCCATTATCAAATGAAAACTAATATTAGGGTGAAATTCCATAAACTCAAGTAGGGTTAACCAGCTTTCATTGGCATCACTATGGAACAGATCTCCTAAGAAAATCACCTTTGATGCTCCTGTACTCACCAATAATAGATGGATTCGGGCAAAATCTTCTAAATGAATATTTTCAGGAACAGGAATACCAGCCTTGCGAAAGTGAGCAGCCTTGCCAAAATGGGTGTCGGCCAATAAGAGTGTGTTCTCCTTCGCTAACCAAATGGCTTTTTCCTTCAATAAATGTAAGGTCGCCAGCTCATGATTCCAAATGTATTTTCCGTTGTCGGATGCTGTCAAAGGTTTGGGAAATTTTGATCACAAAGGTAGTTTTTTCTTTGGGTAAAGAGACATTCTTTCCCAATTCTTAGATTTTTGGAAGCATTTTAAATTGTGCCTTAGAGTTGTATGTCGATTTATAAAGGAATAAAGAGTGCCCAGATTCGTTACTATTTTCGGAGGGTGCCAAAACCTTTAAAAATTTATTCCACATCACAGTTCGAATAGAAATTGTCTTCTCATTGGTGGCATTAGAAATTGAAATTATCTTAAACCTGGATTATAGGAGATTAAAATTTTTTTGGACTTTTCAAATAGGCCATTAAATTAACCACCTCCTTGTCGGAAAGTGATTCAAATAAGCCAGGGGGCATTAAAGAAACATTAGTAACTTCTTTGTTTTGAATAGCTGATTTATTAATCTTTACAGGTTCTTGTCCAGCAATTTTTAAAGTAAGTTGTTTGAGATTTTCTGCTACTACATTGCCTGTATAGGTACGTCCGTCCATTGTAGTGATGACAACCAATTTATAGGCATCCTGAATTTCAGCACTTGGCTCTAGTACATTCAAAAGAATATAATCTGTATTCGCCCGATTTGAACCTGTTAGGTCAGGTCCAACCTCAGCTCCCTCTCCAAACATTTTGTGACAAGTTCCGCAAGATTGCATAAAAAGCTGTTTTCCTGATTTAAGGTCTGCTTTTTCCATTGTTTCTGTTGTCAAAATTGATCGGTAGCGATCGTAGGCGGCAGCATCATTGGGCACGTGCTCTATGGACCCCCAAAATTCCACAAACCCGCTACCTATTACACGGTGAAGCTGTCTTGCCAAGGTAACAGGAATTTCTTTTTTAACGATATTCCCTGCTTTTATTTCATCAAGAAGTAAGTTGCCATACTTAGGGCGTGTGGACAAGGTTTGAAGGATTGCTATTTGATTCTCAGCAGAAGCATTTGGATACATTTTTATCAGCGCTTTGCCTAAATTTTCGTTATTAAATGCTGCTGCAGATCTTATGGCCGCTGTACGTAAACCTTCATCGTTTAATAAATCGGGAAGTAATGGTACCAGTTCATTTTTCTGTCTGGCAGCCAATAATTGTAAGGACTTTATTTTGTCGGCCTGGCTTACGGTACTGTTTTGTAAATTGGCCAGTGCTTTTTGAGTGGCTTCAGCATCACCAAACAGTGCGCTAATATCTTCAGCAAGCTTGGCTGTAGTTTTGTTTCCTTTTAATTGACTTTCCAGTGTTTTCCAATTATCTGGCACACTTAGATCCGTTCTTCCTTCCATTCCATTGATCATGCCCTCAAGTAATAAAATTTTATTAGTTGTGGCCTTTTGAATGCTGGCAACAAGAGGATTTAATTGATCACCATCCACAGCTCTTCTTGCCATATAGCCTGTGAGGAGAGGGATTTCTGACTGGTTGGCCAATGCTAAGAATCTTTCGGCATCCTCTTCAATAAGGTCCGATATGCCAAACCAAATTAGTTTGGGGATATTGTGGTCATTGCTATCCTCTTTTCTGGTTAACAATTCAGCGGCTAGGTCCCATTTCCAGTTTTCAGGTATCCGTTGTAAAGCGGACGCCAGGTAAAGCCGGACAGTAGGAGAGGGATCATTTTTGGCCATTTCCAAAAACAATTTACGGGCTTCTGCCGGTGGGTTTTTGGTTTCACAAATCAATTGAATTGACCAGGAACGAACATATGGATCACTATCCTTTAGGTTCTGAATCAAATCACTTGTTTGCCAACTGCCTGTCTGATGTAGTGCCCATAGGGCCCTTAGTCTGAAGTCGGGATACTCTTTATTTGCAAAAAGCGCCTTTAAAGTTTTTATAGCTTTTTCTTCTATTTCACTATTGAAAGTCCTTTTTTGAAGGATTCCTCTAGCCCTTCTGGCATGCCAGTCACTTTCGCTGGTCTGCAATTCAGCCAGTTCCAAATCAGAAAGTAAGTTGAGGTCTGAATACCGCCCCTTCCAGTTTTCAGCTAAACTGTTTTCAGGCATTATTCTAAAAATCCTGCCTGTTTCACCGTTAAGCACCTCTTGTCCACAAATATCGGCATCATGCCAGTCCAATACATAAACCCCGCCTTCAGGGCCTACTTCCATGCTAAAGCCTACCCACTGGGCATTATTGGCCATTAAGAAATTATCGGCATGTTTGCCTATGAAGCCCGAACCATTTGGAACGAGCTTATCTGTTAAAACAGCATGTTCGTGGATATTGGCCATAAAAATCTTCCCTCTTTCTTCTTCAGGAAAGGCATCTGACTGGTAGATTCGAGCACCGCCGTGGGCAGAGCGGTGACTGTGATCTGTGATCGTTTTTATGTCTTCATATACATAGGAATTGAAATGCTGTCCTCCCTGTCTATGATAAATCCCACCTGGTACTACATGCCAGAGGTGGGGTATAACACATGCTGTCATAATGAGTTGGCCTTTTGCATCGTAATCAATACCCCAGGGATTACTAAAACCATGAGCAACCACTTCAAAGATATTTTTTGTAGGGTGGTACCGCCATACGCCGCCATTAATGTCTACACCATCGGCTTCTAGTAAGTCTTCAGGGAATGGATCTTTGTGGTAATACAATTTTGTTTTCTCTTTCTCGGTCGGTTTTCTTATTTTGGAAGGTGTGGCAAAGCCCTGAAGACCATAGAGCCAACCATCAGGCCCCCAATGCAAGCTATTTAATGTCTCATGTCGGTCTCTTATGCCCCATCCGGTAAGCAATACTTCGATGTCATTTAAATCTGCTTTGTCATCCTGATCTCTGTCTGGGATAAAAAGGAGGTTTGGTGGTGCACCTACGTATACTCCATCAAAACCCACTGCCAATGCAGCAGGAAAGGCCAGTCCTTCCATAAAGACTTTCTTTGTATCCGCTTGTCCATCTCCATCACTGTCTTCCAAAATAAGAATGCGACTATTCCCACTGTTTGAAAAACCATGTTGCCGGGATTCGTAATCTTTGTTTTCGGCTACCCAAAGCCTTCCCTTATCATCCCAACAAAAAGCCATGGGTTGGGTGATCATCGGTTCAGAAGCAAACACATTGACCTTAAAACCGGGCTTTATGGTCATTGCATTAATAGCTTCCTGTGGATTTAAAAATTTGGCTTTTCTACCTTCGTCTCTGGCCATTTGCCACAGTGAGGCAGTATTGTACATGCCTTTTCGATCTGTATATTCAGCCCAGGCCTCAGTTATTGCTACGTCATTAAATTCCTCGGTGTAGAAAAATAGCCGATGTTTAATCAACTCGTAGGCTCCACTATCAATTTTCCAATCCTCATCTCTGGTATAAGATGGGCCTATTCCAAATTGGTTATCGACTCGCCACTTCTGCGGGTAGCCTTTGTTGTCAGGGTGATCAAATAGCGCAATATTGGCCATGTCTTCCCTTCCTTTTACCTGCATACCCACATTTATCCACATGGAAGGTTTACCCTCGGCCATTTCATTTATCTGGCGCGCAGTATTGGTAATTTCGGCGCTCATGCCTTCTTTCCAAGGCATCCGTACAAATAGCCCTCCATAATCATATTTGCCTATTGTAATGTCCTGTTGTGCCTGACCTCTCCACTCCAGATCCAGCATGTAATGCTCGCCTTGAGTTTTTAGTGTCCATGTCTGGGTTTCTGTCATTAAAGGCTTACCCAGGCTATCTAACATTTCATAGACTGTTTGCCAAGACACATTTTCTCCTTCTTCTTCCAATATATTGACAGCAACTTTCCTCCAATAATCCGCTCCTGGGTTATGGAAAAAATCCCTTTGATTTACGCTTGTAAAACCCCAATATATACCCGTTTGATGCTTGTGGTGATTGGGGCTTTTTTCAGTCAGAATACCTTTTCCATCTGGAGCCACTATTGGGTGAATGTAGGGTCTGAAATCGGCGATCACCTCTTGCACTAGTAGGGGCTTGTCTGGCTCTCCCTTCCTAAAAACCTTTATTTGTTCATTTGAATCGTCAAGCCTTATCTCCAAACGATCACTTTCAGTTAAAATTTTCTCTTTTTCACTTTTTTGGTTTCGTCCGCAGCCGAAGGCAATGCAAACAATAAGGATAAGATAATAGGTTAATCGCATGGGTTGGGCTTTGTTTTGACTTAATAATTGCTTTTGGGTTCAATGACACCATATTGGGTCTTGATCCTTTTTAAACGATCAGTCATTGCTGTTTTAATCGAGTCATAGGTACTGTCATTGTAGATATTATTCATTTCATTGGGATCAGCTTCTAGGTCATAAAGTTCCCATTCGTCGAGTTCATAGAAATGCATTAATTTATACCTTTCACCCGTCACACCTTCGTGTTTTCTTACACTATGAACGGCAGGGAATTCATAATAATGGTAGTACAGAAATTCTCGCCAATCTTCAGGTTCATTACCCATCATTAAAGGAGCCAGGCTGCGGCCTTGCATGCGGTCTGGGGCAGGAATGTCTGCCAAATCCAGAAATGTTTGTGCAAAATCAAGGTTGGAAACCAATTTATTACTGTTAATTCCCTCAGGAATCTTTCCCTTCCACTGCATCAATAAAGGAGTTCTGAAAGATTCCTCGTACATAAAACGCTTGTCGAACCAACCGTGTTCTCCCAAATAAAAACCCTGATCTGATGTGTAGACAACCAAAGTGTTTTCGCTGAGCCCGTTTTCTTCAAGATAATCCAAAACGCGTCCTACATTGTCATCAACGGACCTGATAGTGGCCAGATAATCCTTCATATACCTTTGGTATTTCCATCGGATCAAGTCATCACCTTTAAGGTTTTTAGCTTGGAAATCTGCTATGATTGGATCATAAGTGGCATCCCAATTGGCGCGTTGTGTTTCATTCATTCGCCCGTAGGTACGGTTAAATGCAGGACTTCCTTTATTTTCACTTACCCAAATTTTTAGATCAGATCCTAATTGCATGGTCTTATCTATGGTCATGTCTTGTGTTTTTGCCGCAGTTCCCCTGGTGGCATAATCATCAAATAGGTTGTCTGGCTCAGGGAAAGTTACGTCTTCATATAGGTCTAAATGCTCAGGTCCTTTTTCCCACTCTCGATGTGGGGCTTTGTGCTGAAGCATAAGCATAAAAGGTTTCCCGCTTTCCTTATTTTCAGTCAGCCACTTCAAAGACTTATCTGTGATAATATCTGTGACGTATCCTTCTGCCACGCTGGTGTCGGTTGCCGATATAACGTCGGGATTGTAATAGTGTCCCTGACCTGGAAGGATTTCCCAATGATCAAATCCTGTTGGAACAGATTTTAAGTGCCACTTACCTATCAAAGCAGTAGTATACCCATTTTCTCTGAGAAGCTTTGGGAATGTGATTTGACTGCCATCAAATGTGTCCCCATTTGTTCTATGTCCATTCACATGACTATGTGCTCCCGTGAGAACAGTCGCTCTTGAAGGGGCGCAAATAGAATTGGTTACATAGGCTTTGTTAAAAAGAATTCCATTGGCTGCAATCCGGTCTATATTAGGAGTGGGAGCCAAATCTGCAAGACGGCTTTGATAAGCACTAATGGCCTGAAAGGCATGGTCATCGGTAAAAATGAACAATATATTAGGGGCCTTAGGTGCTTCTTCTTCTGTCTTTGGTTTTTCCGAGCACGCGGCCAATACAAAAAGCACGAAAAAAAAGTAGGGTTTTAACCTCCACGACAGGTAAGATTGTCTTCTCATGTTGTCAAATTTTATCTCTTCAATTATAAATATCTAAAGAAGCAATCAATATATATATTATTGGGTGATATAGGAATTGTTATGGGTAAAACCTTAATTAATATTTCAATTTCCAATTTTACTGCTGTAAATTTTTATAAGAAAAATGAAATATTCAAAGCGTTTAACCCGGTGAATAACCCTTGCTGAATCAGGTGCCTTTGCTATATTTGATTGACTAATAAATTATCTACTATGAAATTTTCACCTTTCACCTTGTTTTCAATTGGTGCACTCTTTCTCCTGAGCTGTAAGGAAAGCGACCATTTGATCCAACTTCAAGAAAGAGAGGGTCTTGTAGCAGCTTGGGGTTTTGGAGAAGTGGCAGGCCTTGAAAGGTTAGCTGTAGGTAAGGGAGAATTTCCACTTAAGGAAATGAATGGGAATGTGCAAAGAGTAGCGGAAGGGCCGTTGTCAGGTTATTCAGCTAAAATGGAAAATGGGGTTTATTTCTCTTTGCCTCATAAAGATACAGGTGAATTGAATATTCACGGTAAAAATCAGGGGGTTACTGTGATGGCCTGGGTCAAGTGGGAAGGCAATACTGGTTTTGTCGGTGGTATGTGGAATGAATATACAGAGGGT
>Ga0222654_1000152_pt1 | contig 58559 bp, 47 predicted proteins | sample AntAcemetagen421_FD_179805 | JGI IMG/M metagenome (GOLD analysis project Ga0222654, IMG submission 179805) | Saline water microbial communities from Ace Lake, Antarctica - #421 | ecosystem: Environmental > Aquatic > Non-marine Saline and Alkaline > Saline | place: Antarctica: Ace Lake...
TTAATAATTTTTTTTTAAAACTATAAGGGATCTCATTGCTGCCAGTTACATTTCTGAAAAAAAATAAGCATGATAAAACTTTTTATAACAGGCCTGTTGCTGACAGGATTTTGTGGACTTGCTATAGGGCAAAAGGGTACAACAGTGGAGGCAAAGCGAGTCTTTCTTTCAGATAAATCGTACAGCCTGGGCATTAACAGCCAGTTTGCCATTGATGGATTATTGGATCCGGGGACATTCACGCCCATTGAGTTTTTGCTGCGGAGGGGTTTGCCAGGAAACCGCAGTCTAAGACTAAGAGCCAGGGGCTGGGTTGAGAATACGAATAAAATAGAAGGGGAAGAAAACCGGAAAATCCAGCATCCCGCTTTGCCATTGCCCTGGGAAATGAATGGCACCATCCCATCAATAAGAAATTTGGCTACTATTTTGGAGCAGATCTGGAAAAGGGTTGGGATATTCACAATACGACAAGAAATCATATTTGGGATGCTCCAACTTATGGGTTGAGTGAAGTAAGGAGATATGATTTTATTACTACACAATCCTTAGGTTTGGTTCCTTTTGTAGGTTTTACCTATTCCCCCTTGCCCTACTTGTCCGTATCTTATGAAATGCGGGTGGAATTATTTTATAACAGTACCAAATCGAGATCGGATTCCTTTATTAAATCCTCTGCTAATCCTGATGGATCGGAAACTCATTCCATTGAAGGGAATGATATAAATGCCTGGTTTTTTGATTTTCAACCTTATTCCGGAATTTTTATTAATCTTAAATTTTAATTTGATGAAAACAGGAATGATGCTTCCCAAAATACTTTTGCTTCTTTTTTTAATAATGAACTTTACACCTGTTTCGGCTCAAAACGATCCTTCAACATGGAGCCTGTTAGACTCCACAACAGGTACGAGCTTGCGCTCAATACTAATTTTGCTTTCGATCAGTTGATGGATCAAAATCAGCGGGCACCTTTGGAATTGATGCTTAGGAAAAAGATTCATGAACAAAACAGGATACGATTACGGGTCTTTGGAAGCATAGGCAGGTCTAAGAAAATAGAGGGAGACTTTACCAACATAGATCGCACAGGGAACTTAGGCCTGGCGATAGGTTATGAATGGGTAAAACCCCTGGCCAAAAGATGGGAGGGATATTATGATATGGAACTGGAAGGGAGTAGGGTTGACAGAAGATCGTTTTTTGAGCAGCCGGACACGAATCCTGAAGATGACTATTTTGAAAGTCAGGACGAGTATGACCGGGAAATCAGGCTTTCGATTTCCCCATTGGCAGGCCTGCGTATTAAGCTCAGTGCACGATTGATTCTTTGTACAGAATTTCGATTGTCAGGGTATATGGGGGAGCAGCAATATACCGAGAAAATATCCATAAGGCCTAAAGTAGAGGGGAGTCAAAATCAAATTCAATCCACTGAAAGTTATACGCTGAAACTAAATGGCTTGCGCTTTCAGCCTTATACAGGGATTTTTCTTAACTACAGGTTTTGATGGTTGTCCAAACTGGGTATAAGCGCACTTACTCGTTTTTCAAGATTGGTGAATGGGCATAGATCTTGATAATAGGTAGATAAAAGCTTGTTCGGATTTCAATTTTCGAGTTAGAAATTACTTGTTGCTGTTCAACCCCATCCGGGGTTGAGGTAGGTTTGGTCGGATCCTGGCCGTGGGTACAACTCACGGTTATTATTTTTCAGACCTTACAGGTCTGGTTTTTTTAGAAAAGTGGGTGGTATTATTAATTTAGTCATTCCAGCCGGATCGTCATTGCGAACCCTTTTGGGAGGGGCTGAGCAGGGAAAGAGTGTGGCAATCCCACGTAATGTTGACTCCTGGCCTTGTCGAAGGTGATTCATGGTTTTTTAAAGACTTTGGTTTGAGCTCAAACAATAGAATTTTCAGAAGAACCGCATTGTTCGAGGAATTGATTATTAATAATGAAGGTTAGCACATCTGTTATAGTAGAAAAGTCACCGAAACCCCATAGAAACCCAAAGGAACCTGTAGGCTTCAACCCTAATTAGGTAATCTACCTGTGGTTGAGTGGAGTCGAAGCCACAGGGAAATGTAGCTGCTAAACCAAGCTCTAAATAGGATAGTTTAAAATCAGATTGATTTATTTTATGATTTTTGTTCAGCTCCCAATCCTGAAAGGATTGCATGTTTATAGATTCTTTTGCGTATTTGTTACATTCGACCCCGATAGGGTCGCATCAACTTCACACATCCCTGTGCTATAAACATTTGACCCATTCTGGGTCTTATTTGGTTCGGTTGAAGATAAAATGCAGGTGCTTTCTAATATCTCTTTTAGTATTTATTTGCCCTGAGGAGTTCACATAAACTTTAGGGTTTGCTATTTTTTTTGGCTTCATGCCTTGTTTACAAAGTATTTCCTCCAAATAATCTTTTGAAATTTCACCTTTTTATTTCGGGAATTGGCAAGGGCTGATTAACTTTGCGCATGGCAGAACAGATTTTAATCCTTGACTTTGGTTCTCAATACACGCAGCTTATCGCCAGACGTGTTAGGGAACTGGATGTATATTGTGAAATTCACCCCTTCAATAAAATTCCCCCAATTACCTCAGACATAAAAGGAATCATACTTTCGGGCAGCCCTTGCTCTGTCAGAGACAATGATTCTCCTGATCTGGATATAGATGCACTTCGTGGAAAATTACCAATTTTAGGTATATGTTATGGCGCACAGCTAATGGCTCAAAAATATGGTGGAAATGTAACACCCTCAGAAATAAGAGAATACGGAAGGGCCAAAATTTCCCACCTGGATACCCATTCCAGTCTTTTTAAGGAATTGACTCATGATTCTCAAGTTTGGATGTCCCATGGAGATACCATCAAGGAATTACCTGAAGGGTTCGATATCATCGCCAGTACTCACTCGGTAAAAATAGCCGCTTATAAAGTACAAGGAGAAGAAACCTATGGTATTCAGTTTCACCCAGAGGTCACCCATTCTGTAGAAGGAAAGAATCTCTTAAGGAATTTTGTGGTTCAGATTTGTGATAGTTCTCAGGATTGGACCTCAGATGTATTTATAGATGCAACGATAGCCTCTCTTAAAGAGAGCATAGGGAAAGACCGTGTAGTTATGGGCTTGTCAGGTGGCGTGGATTCATCAGTAGCAGCTACGCTAATCCACAGAGCCATTGGCGATCAATTGACTTGTGTTTTTGTAGACAACGGGCTTTTGCGAAAGAACGAGTATGAAGAGGTTCTAGAGTCCTACAAAGGCATGGGGCTCAATGTTATTGGTGTAGATTCCAAGCAGAAATTTTACGATGCGTTGGCAGGCATCTCTGACCCTGAGGGTAAAAGAAAAGCAATAGGTAAGACATTTATAGAGGTCTTTGATGAAGAAGCTCATAAAATCAAAGATGTCAAATGGCTGGGGCAAGGAACCATTTATCCGGATGTGATAGAATCGGTATCTGTGAACGGACCATCCGCAACCATAAAATCCCACCACAATGTGGGCGGGCTTCCAGATTTCATGAAGCTTAAAGTGGTGGAGCCGTTAAATACGCTATTTAAAGATGGCGTACGGGAAGTTGGTAAAGCATTAGGGATCTCCGATGCCATCATTGGCAGGCACCCTTTCCCCGGACCGGGGCTTGGGATTAGGATTTTGGGAGACGTAACCCCAGAAAAGGTGCAGACGCTTCAGGAAGTAGACTATATTTTCATTCAAGGATTAAAAGAAGCAGGCTTATACGATGAAGTTTGGCAGGCGGGATCCATGCTGTTGCCAGTGCAGTCTGTAGGTGTAATGGGTGACGAAAGGACTTACGAAAGAGTAGTGGCGCTTAGAGCGGTATCCTCCGTAGATGGCATGACTGCTGATTGGGTTCATTTACCCTACGATTTTCTTGGGAAGGTATCCAATGATATCATCAATAAAGTGAAAGGTGTCAACCGGGTGGTATATGATATCAGTTCCAAACCACCGGCAACTATAGAGTGGGAATAAAAAAAACTAAAAAAGCCAGATGAAGACACAAGGCTTTTTTTTATAAATGCGCTTAGGGGAAATTTAATTTCGTAATTTTGAATTGATGACGATTTTTTGTGAAAAAAGGTACGAAGTTTGAAACTACACCATTAAAGAATTCTTCACCACATGAAAATAATACTATACTTTCTATTTCTTATTGTTCCCTTATCCTCCCTGTTTTCGCAAGAGGGTTTTGACCAATTTGAGCAAGCTAAAAAGCAGATACAGCTGGGGAATCAATCAGAAGCAATGGAATTGCTGAGACCCTATCTTGATAAAGAGGAATACAGTTCATTATCTGATTATGCAAGGTTTCATTTTGCCAGAGCAGCCTATGGCAACAGACAATTTGAACTGGCAAAAGAAGCACTAAATTCTCTTCTTGAAACAAACGGTTTTACTAATAAGGACGATGTGCGTTACTTGCTGGCTTTGTGTCAATTTCAGCTGTCGGCCCCAAATGAAGCCCTACGATTAATAGGTCAAATTTCTGACGATACCTTAAAAAAAGAGGGTTATCGGGCAAGTTATGATTTCTTGAAAGTAAGCGCTTCAAGCCCTCTTGCTGTCCAATATCGGCTTTTCCTTGAAAACGATGGTCTAGTCATGGCTTTAAAAGAAAGATTGGAGACCCAAAGCTCAATGTCTTCAACCGAAAGAGGGTTATATGAGACCATAAAAAACAGGGCACTTTCAATGGGGGATGGCGAGGCTATTTATCAGGTGAAGGACAATGTTTTGGATATAGCAGTGGTACTACCTTTCAATTATGAAGGGAAATCTGGCATGCAGTCACTCACTTCAAATAACTTTGTTTTGCAACTGCATCAGGGAATAATACTTGCACTGGAACAAGCCAGATCAAACGGTTTACAGTTAAATTTTAAAACTTTTGACACAGAAAGAAGTGATGCCAAGGTAAGGGGGATTCTTGAAGACCCGTTTTTGCATAAGGCAGACATAATTATTGGCCCACTTTATCCTGAAGAGACGGCACTTGTAGCCGATTTCGCGCAACAAAAGCATATTCCTCAAATTAATCCACTTTCAAATATAGATGACAATGTTAAGGAATTTCAATACGCCTATTTATTTAGGCCCTCCATACAGGCAATAAGCCAAAAGGTATTAAACTATTGTCGCAAATTTGAAGGTAGAAGGGTGGCATTAGCCTATTCAGGAACTAGCAGAGACGAATTATTGGCTGCTACTTTTGTAGATATGGCAAGAAATAGTGGGCTTCAAATAGTAAAGAATCAAAAAGTGTCTACTAGAGAGATACAGGGTTTTTTCGAGAGCCTAGAATTAGGGGAAGGTAGCAACCCAACGGCAGATATAATGGTTATTTTTTCTGATGATCCAAATATTGCCTCACCTACTTTTGGTCTTGTAGAATCGTTAGGAGCGGGTATGCCAGTAGTGGTAATGGAAAGCTGGTTGTATTTTGATTTTGCAAGTTATGACATGATGGAGGCCCAGAATTTTCATTTCGTTGGTAATAATACCGTTGACTTTAACAGTGAAGTGCTAGATGAATTCAGATTAAACTATCTGGATGTTTATAAATCTTACCCTTCGTCATTCGCTTATATGGGTTTTGAATTGGCCGATTTTTTAACAAAGGTTATCAATGAAGAAAATGGGTTTGACTTTCAAGAAAATCTTGACAGAAGAAATTTTATCGAAGGAAATTTGACCTTTGGATTTAATTTCTCTCATGTGAAATTTAATAATTACGTTCCAATATTAAGTTTGGAGGAAGGTGTTTTGACTATTGAAGAATAATTTAATGACGACAAGCAAAAGCAAGCAACTGTTTGAAAAGGCTAAGAAATTCATACCTGGCGGAGTAAATTCACCTGTTAGGGCATTTAAGGCAGTAGGGGGGGATCCCATATTTATCGCCAAAGCGGAAGGTGCCTATATCTATGATGTAGATGGAAACCAATACATCGAAGCCATCAACAGTTGGGGGCCGATGGTGCTCGGGCACAACCACCCATTGGTGCGTGAAGCTGTAATTAAAGCCATGGAAAATGGCACCTCTTTCGGCGCTCCGACTAGTCTAGAGGTGGAAATTGCTGAATTGATCACAAAAATGGTCCCTTCTGTAGAAAAAGTGAGAATGGTTAATAGTGGTACGGAAGCTACCATGTCTGCAGTTAGGCTAGCCAGAGGATATACAGGAAGAGAGAAATTCATAAAATTTGAGGGGAATTATCATGGTCATGGTGATAGTTTTCTAATAGCAGCTGGATCTGGTGCCATTACCACGGGGAATCCTAATTCCCCTGGAGTTACCAAAGGAACGGCCAAGGATACTTTACTGGCTCCTTTTAATGACCTCGAAAAAGTTAAAGAAGTGGTGGAGGCAAATAAAGGAGAAATTGCTGCCATTATTATAGAACCAGTAGCCGGGAATATGGGCTGTGTTCTGCCTGAGCCCGGGTTTTTACAGGGGCTAAGAAAAATTTGTGATGATGAAAACATCGTATTAATATTTGATGAGGTGATGACTGGCTTCAGGCTTTCTCCTGGAGGAGCGCAGCAGCTTATGGATGTTATTCCGGACCTTACTACTATGGGTAAGATTATCGGTGGAGGCATGCCTGTAGGCGCATATGGAGGCAAGGCTGAAATTATGGATTTTGTTTCCCCATCTGGGCCTGTTTATCAAGCCGGAACGCTTTCTGGAAACCCCATTGCTATGGCCGCTGGCTTCACGATGTTGAAATATCTTAATGAAAACCCATCGGTTTATTCCCAGTTGAGTAAAACAGGTGACACGCTAGTTGATGGCTTAAAGGAGATTCTTAACCGATTGGGACTTCCTTATACAATAAACAATTTGGGTAGCATGTACACCCTTTTCTTTACGGATCAAAAGGTGAAGAATTTTGTAGATGCCCAAACCTGTGATACAGGTATTTTTGGGAAATACTTTAGGGGTATGTTAGATAAAGGCATTTACCTTGCACCTTCTCAATATGAAAGTTTGTTTCTTTCTACTGCACTGGAGCAAACACATCTGGATAAAATCTTAGAGGCGAATGAGCAAACCTTAAAAAGTTTATAGATTAAGTAAAAAAAAGAGGGAGGCTTTCGAATATCGAAAGCCTCCCTCTTTTTTTTTAGCTATTAATAGATTGATTGGGTGGCTCCAATAATTTTATTTATGATTCCATTGTCTTTCATGCCATCAGGCATGGACTCTCCTTGATTCGCAGCATAGTCTAGAAGCTGTTCAATATTCGTTACAGCAGATAGGGTTCCTTCCTTCTTTATTTTGTCCATCAATACACTTGCGGCATCTTCTTGACCAGTGTTTTTCAACGCTAGAATTACAAGTGCTTGCTCTTGGCTATTAATATTTAGCTTGTCTGCCTGAGAAATGACTGCTTCCATGTATTTAGAAAATTGCTGTTGATTATTTCTAGCTTTGTTTACCATTGCAGCTAAATAATCTTGAAGAATTTCCCTTGGATTAAAAGGCTTGCCTACTCCCAGGTTTTCTGGCCAGAGCCTTGACTTTTCAACTTTACTTGTAGCAGCTGTCCATTTTTTCGCCTGAATGTCTTGAAGCGCAGCATTTAGATAGACACTTTCATATAGCGTCCTACCACCTCCAGCACCTTCATGCGGTAGGACTTCAATTTTACTCAATAGGTTCATGGCAGTTTTATAATCGTCATTTTCATTGAGTAGTGTGATGAATTCCATTTCAAGTACATAATTTCCAGGAAAAGCTTTTGTAGCCTCTTTTACAATAGCCATGGCTTTTTGATTGTCACCAGCTTTAATATGATATTTGGTGAGTTGAAACCATGTTCTCCATTGTGTTTTGTCTATTTCTAGCGACTTCTCCAGGTCCTCCAAGGGGTTCCCCCCATTCTGTGTGTCCAGAAGCATTGACCTGCTGAGGTAAAAAGTGGCCTCATCAGCAGATTGCCCAATTGTTTTTAATAATTGGTAGGCTTCTGTTTCCTGATACATGGCCATAAGGTTGAGCGCAAGGTAATAATCAACTTTCCAGGAAGACACTTCAGATTTAGCCCATTTTAGCATGGGTAGGGTTTCTTTTCGGAAAGGCAATACAAACGCTGTGGATTGATCAATCATTTGATTCAGTTGAGCATCCTTTTGCGGTGGGTCCAAGAATGCCAACCATAAATTCACCAAGGCATGAGAAGGGCTGTTTTGCAGTACTTGAATGGCTGCTTCTGCCTGATTGTATTTTTTATATACAGCAGCTAATTCTAAATAGGTTTGATAAGGGAATTCATTATTTATCGTTTCTTTAAATTTAGCCAATGAGGCCGGAGATTTATTAGCAAGGTACCGCTCAAATCGAATGAAATGATTGAGTGGGTCGATCTCCCAAAGTTCATCCAAGGTAGCTTCAGCGGATTCTTTTTCTCCTTTAAGCCGTTGTATTACAGCCAAAGGCTGTAGCGCCATTATATTACTGGTATTATTACGAAGTGCCTTTTTGGCAAAATCTTCAGCTTGGCTAAGTTGTCCCTCGGATAGGTATATTTCGGACATGATCGCATAGGCTGACGACCTGAACTCCATAGATCTGGCAGCCCATCCGTAGGCTTCAAGTGCCTGTGTGGTCTGTCCTTTGGCTAGGTAAATGCTACCTGCTACAAAATTAGCCTGGTGGTCAAAATAATCGGTTGCCAAAGCTTTATAAATGTGTTCCAAAGCCTCGTCGTATTGGGTAAAACGCAAAAGCAGTTCAGCATAATCTATCCTTCCCTGTTGATTTCCAGGCTCACTTTCAAGTAATTCTTCATAGGTGGCTTTTGCCTTTTTATAGTTTCTACTGTAGTAATGCTGCCTGGCCTCGAAATACAATTTTTGATTTGCAGAAAGTTTTGGTGCATCCACTTTATCAAAAGGACGGGTGAGTTTCATGTCATCTTTCTCGGAATACCTGTACAGTTGCTCTCCTTCATAGGATACCACCATTTCTTGCAAGGGTAGGTTCAATTGAAGCTCATGAGAGATTACGTCCATAGGGTTTGCTCGAATGGGAACCGTTTGAGCAATTTTCCCATTGATCTTTATTTCCAATGCGCCATCCATCTTCTGAAAGGGGTTAAAACCCAATTTCACCAATTTGTTTATTCGCTCAATATGAATGACACCTAATTTGGAAACGTCACTTATACCACCTATTTGTTTGGCAGGAAACCAATAGTTTGACCATTGATCGATTGTATAAGGATCAAAGCCTGCCTTTGTGAGCGGAGTCGCTACACTTTTGGAGGGAGAAAACTGGTTCAACATCCTTCCAGCCTGGAATTCCATATATTGACCGTTTTTATCTGTCAATAGATCTTCCCAAATCCCTCCATTTCTCGACAATGCCCATAACCAGAGTTTTTTTCCGGGGCTATCATCGTAGGTAGAGAAATGACCAAAACCGATTCCTTTATTGTGGAAGTAGCCGCCAAAGTGATTTAAAAATGAACCGGCAATATGTTGGGACTTGCTACCTCCAAAATCATTGTTCTTATAATGGTTAATGGCAATGCCATTTTGGATCGGCCAGTCTTTTACTTCTCCACTATGTTGCAAAGCAATGTGGCCGGGATAAAAGAATTCCTGGTCGTTAGCAACATGAGCGGCGGCAGTCATCCAGTTGTAATAAGGTTGTCTGAGAGGTTCAGGATTGTACCAAACTGCCTCTGTTTCAAAGTATGCCTTGTCTTTGGGTAAGTTGATTTTGACTCTCCACTGTGTTCTTGAAGGAAGATCAATTGTGCCTACCACGCAGGTGACACTACCATCCTCATTTTCATAATAAAGATAATCGACAGGGTTAGCTGTAGCTGGTGAATGGCCTATGATGCCAAAATTAAATTCAATTCCTCCTGAAGTCCAAGGACCTCGCATGGCAATGTTTCTGAATTTCACGACTTCATTTTCATAAATAAAATCCTCGGAAGTGGATTTTTCTATGGCTCCCCAGATTCTGCCACCTATCTCTGGCATCACCGTGACTTTTAGAAATTCGTTTTCAAGAGTGATAAGGTTCCATTCCTTCTTTTCAGGTTTCACACTGAAGCCGTCAAAATTAAAATAGGGATAAATATTCGGATTGTAGGCAAGTGAAGGAACTGGGTTGGGATCTGAGAAAGGATACGTCTGAAAAACGGTTGGCTCTTGGGAGATTTGTGCTTCCTGAGCTATTCCAAGTTTCACTAAGGCTAGCATCGAAGCGATGAGGATTACTATCTTTAATTTCATATTAAGTAAGTCTTTTGTAAGGGGATAGTCGTGTTTGAATATGGGGATAGACAATAGCTATTTCGGGATATTCGAGCGTAAAAATTTTACGTAATTATAAGTATATTTATTCAAACCCATTGATTTTTGATAGGTTAAAGCTAACAATACGAAGTCCTTTCGCCTATTAGTCCATAAAATTTCTTTAATACAATTTAATAACCAATGCTTTTTTGATAAAGGGTTAATGGTGTGTTTGTGGTGTAAAAAAAGTAGGGGAAAAGCTCCTCTTAAAGTTGAACCCGAAATATCCAATAGACCTTCTATTATGTGATGATCCGCCGCGGCGGACAAAATCATTCAATTCGTTTCTATTTCCGTATCCCCATAGCGGAGCTATGCCTAAGTCTCCAAATAGACTGATTTTCTTGTGGTTACAAGACTTCCCGAGTCGGGACAGGCTACTACGAATACTATTGCATAAATCGGGTTGAACGATAGTTGTTATTAGTTGGATAGTTTTACGTTCAACTTCTTAGATGATGGCTACAGTTTACCTCATAATCCTGAAAATAATCGTATTATATGCGTTAATGAACTATTGGAACATTAGATGGAGAAAAGTGAATATTCCGACTATTCCCGGAGTAAATTAGGTCTTTATTATTACCTTTATTTGAGTTTTTTGCAATTCAATTATTGAAATTTCGCAATGAGCATACAGAAAATACAATTATTTGAACCAATAGAAAAATAGCATGACTGTAAAGATTTATGGGATAAAAAATTGTAATACGATGAAGAAGACCTTTACCTTGTTTGAAACCTTGGGGGAGGATTATGAATTTATCGATTATAAAAAAAAGCTACCAGAAAAAGCGCTTTTAGAAAGTTTTATTGAAACACTTGGATTAGATACGGTGGTTAATCGAAAAGGCACTACTTTCAGAAAACTGGAGGACAATACCAAAGCAGCTTTGGGAATTAAGGAAACAGCAATTCCCCTATTACAAGAAAAAAGTAGCATGATTAAACGTCCAATTTTAGTGTTTAAAGATGGAACCATGCAGGCAGGATTTGACGAAGATTTGATTCGTACTAAATGCTAATAACTTAATTCCCACCAAATTTCATAAAAAAATCGTCATTCCGAGACCTAACATTTTCGAAATGAAGAAATCGAAATGACGATGTATTTTTGTAGCATCCTATGCAAAATGGCCGAGTCGCGAATAGTGCAAAATGCCTGTTTCCGAGTATGATCGGAAAAAAAGGAGTCAGACAAACCTAGGACATCAACTTATTGATTTAAAGTAGTTTAAAGAAATACGTCATCGGTAGGCTTAGAGTGGAGAAAGAAGTGGGACACCTTCGACAAGCTCAGGGGACAAGATACACCCAGACTGCCACACCCTTCCCCACCTCAGCCCCTCCCAAAAAGGGTTCGCCGTGACGATTTAGTAGGTTTTAAGACGATCTTATCTCGACCTCAGGTTAATAGGTCGATAAAACGGTTTGTCTGATTTTCCTTAGGTAAATTTCGATTTGTCTGATTTCTCCATGGGTAAAAAGTCTACATCCAAATATCCTCCAGAGGCATTAGGGCTGGTTAGAAACTGAGGGATACCCGCGGCCCAGTCAATGGTTTGCCGATGGATATGCCCTGCAAATATTCCTAATAGGTTATTGGTGTTGAATACGGCTTTATGAAATTCCATGGTTGCGCTGCTATGGCCGTTTTCCGGCCAGCGTTGCCTTCGTTCAAGTTCAAAATTCCTGTCATTTTGAGCATTAAAGTCAGGATGACCACAACCATAACCCAAGCTTCTTCCTGGTGCATAAAGTGGAATATGCATCATAAGGAGCAGGGGTTTCCCTTTTTTGGCTTCTGTTTTATAAAATTCCAGTTGCTCAGGAAGTATTTCATAATAACTGTTATCAATATTCACCACATTTATCCCCTTTACTTCTACCGCATACATCAGTGGATTTCTCCCCTTGTACAATGGAAGTAACCGTTCGTTTATCCAGGTTTCCCTCAGTTCGTGTAGGCTCCCTTTCATTCCTTCATAATGCCAATCGTGATTGCCACTTGAATAGAAGTAGGGGATACCTGTTTTTTCCAGTCGATCAAAAGCCCATTCTATGGCAGCTTCCGAAGGGAAACTGAATAAGTCGCCTGTCAGTGTTATTGCATCCACTTTTTCCTGCTTGGCGATTTCAAGCGTAGCTTCAAAAGCTTCCTCCGGATGGGTTGGCTTACCAGTGAGGAAATGTTTGGTTTCATTGTATGCCTTAGCCATTCTTCCGCTATATTCCCTGAACTTTACACCTCTTTCATCATCTCGCCATAAATGCGTGTCAGTGACATGCATGATTTTCACTTTATGACTCAGGTTGGGTACATTATAGGTTATTTTATGCCCATTTATACCTATAATAAAGGGATGTTTTTTGTAGTCTGCCTTTTGTTGTGCAGCCAATAGGCCATCGTTTACACCCAATGCTATTCCCGCAGACAATGCTCCGGCATTTTGGAAAAAATGTCTTCTTTTCATAAATAGATTAACTTTTATTCATCCCACATTGGAGCAGTTAGGCCATTCAAGTCCCAGACTACTTTACCAGAACAGACCGTCAATTCATTCTCTATTTTGTATTTACCCATCATTTTACCAATACCTGTTTTTTCGGTGAAGCCGAAATCCCCCTCGAGAACATTGAAAATAGCAATGTCAGCAATAGCCCCCTTGCTTAAATGGCCTAATTCTGGTCGCTTAATTACTTGAGCAGGTGTCCATGTTGATGCAGTTACTACTTCCTGTAAGTTCATGCCGATGTTAAGAAATTTGGACATCACATTGTTCATGTTCTTCATTCCGCTCATGATACTACTCATGTGACTATCTGTACTTATCGTGTTGGGTTTGACACCTTGCTCAATAGCCGGAATGGCATGTTTAAATTCAAAGCTGGACCCACCATGTCCCACATCATAGATAATTCCTCTTTCTTGAGCCGCTTTGATAAAGGGGCGTAATTCTCCTGTAGGCCCTACTAAGGCTTGTCTGCCGGATCCACCACCACCAAAAATATGGGTATAGATGTCGCCTGGCCTAAGTTTTTCCATAAATAGGGTCTCTAAAGATAGAGGAGGGTTGGACCCGCCGAAATCTACCATTACCGGGATGTCTGCCATTTCACCAGCCTTTACCAGTCGATCAATTTGTTCCCATTGATGACCTGAATAATGAGCTACTTTGACTCCCACGATATAATCAGGAAATTGCTTGGCAACCAATGCGGTCATTTTGGGATCCATGTCGTCCAGATTTTGTTCATAAAGAGAACCTTTCATTCCATGACCTACAATATTGAGCATTACCAAAACTCTTGTCTTTACCCTATCGATCACTTGTTCCTTAAACTGGACAAAATTCCTCCATCCTGAACCCCCTGTATCCACCACAGTGGTGACCCCATAAGGGAAAGTAAAGCCATCAGGATGTATGGCACTGTAGCCACTACTGTATTGCCCTGTTGGGTCAAGACCGTAGAAATTGTGAGTATGGATATCTACCAGTCCAGGGCTTACATATAATCCTGAGGCATCTATTACCTGTATGGCCAAATCTGAAGCGATTGATTTTTGAACCAGCGCTATTTTATCTCCTTTTATGGCGATATCCATAGGTTCATCAATATTGTTTTTAGCGTCCATCAAATGCCCACCCTTGATCAATAGATCGTATTGTTGGGCGATGCCTTGTAGGGAGCCTATTCCTAGTAGCATAAATGTGAAGGCTAATTTCAACCAGTTGGAGGCAAGGTTTTTAATACTGTTCATGCGGTATTTGTTATTTTTTAATTTCTTGGGATAATTTAGCCCATAAGCTTCGTAGTAGCAAGTAAATTTTGCTGATCGGTTTTAAGAAAAGGTAAAAAAAAACGGAGGATGTAAATCCTCCGTTTTTTTATCAGGCATTTTTATAAGTTTTATACAGCTTCAGAAATAATCTGGTGAATGTCTTCATCCATTATTTCCTTTTTCATATCGGCATGTTTTAGGAAAACGTTATAAGCCTTGTCCAGTTCCAGCTTAGAAAGTGAATGGCCCACCTTGTGCGCGCGATAAGCGAGGGCAGCTCTCCCTGACCTGGCAGTAAGAACGATCATGGATTCATCCACACCAACTTCTAATGGGTCAATAATCTCATACGTTTCTCTGTTTTTAATTACTCCATCCTGATGTATTCCAGAAGAATGAGCAAAGGCATTGGAGCCAACGATGGCTTTATTTGGCTGTACCATCATCCCCATTTTATCAGCTACCAGACGACTAATAGGATTAAGTAGTCGGGAGTTAATATTATTGGTAACGTTTAGTCTTGGGTGCTGTCTCATTATCATGGTGACCTCTTCCAAAGAAGTATTTCCGGCCCTTTCACCTATACCATTGATCGTGCACTCAATTTGGCGGGCGCCATTCATTATAGCAGCTATAGAATTGGCTGTGGCAAGCCCAAGATCATTATGGCAATGAGCGGAAATAATTACGTTTTCGATTCCCCTTACATTATCGACCAAGTATTTTATTTTGGCGCCGTATTCATCTGGTAGACAATAACCTGTGGTGTCAGGGATATTTAGAACAGTGGCTCCAGCCTTAATGACTGCCTCGCAAACTCTTGCAAGATATTCATTGTCTGTTCTTCCAGCATCTTCAGCATAGAACTCTACATCTTCTACAAAACTTTTTGCATGAACAACGGCTCCGGAAGCCCATTCAAGGATATTGTCTCTATTGCTGTTAAACTTGTATTTGATATGATGGTCAGATGTTCCTATACCAGTATGTATTCTGGGACGCCGTGCAAATCTAAGCGCTTCGGCAGCCACTTCTATGTCTTTCTTTACGCCTCTGGAAAGCGCACAAATAATAGGCTCCGTGATATTTTTTGATATTTCAATGACGGAATTAAAATCTCCGGGGCTAGAAATAGGAAAACCCGCTTCGATCACATCTACACCTAAAGCCTCTAGTTGTTGTGCTATTTCTATTTTTTGAGGGGTGTTTAATTTACATCCAGGCACTTGCTCCCCATCTCGTAGGGTGGTGTCAAAGATCAATACGTGATTCTCATCCATAGTCTTAATATTTTATTAAAACCTAAAGTAGAACCTTCCAGTTAGCCAATAAATTCGATTAACTTTATATGTCCGACATCTAACGTTAATAAAAAAATCGTTAGTCATTGTAAATGAGTATTTTAAGGAAGTTTAAATTATGATATCCAATAGTAAAAAAGATTCTTTATTTGACTTGATAAATAGCTTGTCTCCTTCTGAAAAAAGGAATTTTAAATTGTTTTCCAAGAGGCTCGCCTCAAATGAAGGGGCTAAATTTCTTTTGCTTTTTGATGTTTTGGAGAAGATGGGGACTTATAATGAGCGCCAATTGCTGGAAAAAGCCCCAGTTACTAAAAAGCAATTGTCAAACATGAAAGCGCATTTATACAAGCAGGTTTTGACTTCCCTCCGGCTATTGTATGCCGACCGGAATATAGAATTGCAGTTGAATGAGCAAATAGATTTCGGGAGAATTTTGTTCAATAAAGGCTTGTACATGCAAAGCCTGAAAACGCTAGACAAAGCCAAGCAGGTGGCAAGCCTGTACAGTCTAGACACTATTATGCTTAGAGTTGTGGAGATGGAAAAAGTTATTGAGTCACAACACATCACCAGGAGCATTAAAAACAGGGCGGATATTCTAAGTCAGGAAGCTGCAGCCTTATCAAAAAGGGTAGACCTGAAGAATCGGTTTTCAAGCCTTTCGTTGCAATTGTATGGTATCTACTTAAAAACAGGTTATATCAAGGATCGACAAGGCAGGGAAATACTGGAGAATTTTTACAAGCAGAACATGCCGGTATACGATTTTATGACGCTGGGATTTTATGAAAAAATGTACCTGTTTCAAGCCCAGGTTTGGTATTTTCATATTATACAGGATTTTCCAGTTTGCTATAGGGCAGCGCAGCACTGGGTAGACCTGTTCCATTCTGAGCCCCAGATGATAAAGGTAGCCACAGGAAGTTACCTGAAAGCTTATCATTACTTATTGGATACCCTGTTCTATTTGGGGTATTATGAGCGTTTTGCCATGGTGTTGTGCGAGTTCAAGGTTAGTGTGCAACAAAAAGATTTTGTTTTGGACGGAAACAGCAGGATACTTTCCTTTCTATACCTCTACTCCAACCTGATTAATTTTTATTTCCTTAAAGGAGATTTCACTAAGGGCGTTAAAGAAATCGTTCCTGATTTATTAAGGGACATAGCACCGCTCGAACGAAAACTTGATGTGCATCACCTTATGGTTTTGCATTATAAAATAGCCTGCCTTTATTTTGGAAGCGGGGACAATGAAAAGGCAATAGTATACCTGGATCAGGTGATCCAAAACAGCCAAATTGGTTTAAGGGAAGATTTGCAATGTTTTGCCCATATACTAAAATTAATAGCGAGCTATGAGGCCGGGATTGATGAAAAATTGGATGGGCAGATCAGGAATGTCTACCGTTTTTTAATCAAGATGGATGATTTACATCAAGTGCAAAAAGAGATGATGCGCTTTATTCGTAACCTTAGTCGAATTTATGACCATGAACTTAAAGGGGCGTTCATAGAGCTAAGAGAAAAATTACTTGTCTACGAAAACCATCCCTTTGAAAAAAGGGCGTTTTTATATTTGGATATTATTTCCTGGCTGGAGAGTAAAATAGAAAACAGACTTGTACAGGAAATTATCCGGCAAAAATTTTCCGAGAAAATTAAGCGGGAAAAATATAAAATATCTAACAGTAGCTTATAAAAAAGCTACCTGGTCTTTACTAGATCAGGCAGCTGCTCTACAGGGATATTTAGGAATTTTAGGCTACAACCTTTTTCTCCATGATTACCTGTCCTTTATAATACAATTTGCCATCAAGCCAAAATGCTCTATGTGGTAAATGAAATTCCCCGGTGGTAGGACACTGAGCCAGACCAGGTGCATTTAATTTATAATGTGTCCTTCTTTTATCTCTTCTGGTTTTGGAAATTTTCCTTTTAGGATGTGCCATATCTATGTAATTTTTAGATTATTCGTTATTTTTAAAATTCTTTAAAGCTTTCCAAAACGGATTTTGGTCGTCTTTCATTTGTTCTTCTGTTAAGTCACTTTTTCCTGCTTCATAGACAATCCAGCCCTCATCCTCATCATCTTCGTCCTCTTTTGTCAGGTGATCAGGATGAATTTTTTTTGCAGGGATTCCGAGCAAAATAAATTCATAGATCAACTGCATCACATTGATGCTTTGTGTGTCATTAGTTATGAAATAGATCTCATCATCTATCTCCGCCTCTTCCTGTCCATACTTGTATAAGATCTTATGAGACAGGTCAGTAGGTTGATCAAAATCCTCAAGACTTCTGTCACAGGTAAGGTTTACCTTTCCCTTCAAATTAAATTTAGCTTCAATTAAGTTAATTCTTTTGTCAAGCTCTAGTTCTACTTTAATGGCTACATCATTTACGATATCACCACTGTTTTCAAAATGATCTAGGAACTCGGAGTCAATTTCAAAAGTGAAATTGTGCCTCCCTTCTTTCAGTGGGATAATGTCAATATCGAATTTCCTAATGAATTTCATTTTCTGAATTAAGACCGCAAATTTAGAAAAATATTTCTGATTAATAAAATCTACCCTTCAATAATTTCATTAAGTAGCCATTAAGTTTTCTTTTCTTTTAATCATGTCATGCGCAAGAAAAATCGCAGATCGCATAGAATCGGGGTTTGCATCGTTTTTACCAGCAATATTGTAGGCCGTTCCATGATCAGGACTTGTCCTGATTATCGGTAGACCAGCAGTGAAATTTACTCCTGAATCGAAACATAATGTCTTAAATGGGATTAGTCCTTGGTCATGGTACATGGCCAAAACACCATCGAACTTTTTCTGATGCATCATTCCAAAAAAACCATCGGAAGGATAGGGGCCAAAAACCAAAGCGCCATCTTCTTTAAAACTTTTCACAACAGGTTGGATGATTTCCAGCTCCTCATTTCCCAATAGCCCATCTTCTCCAGCATGTGGATTTAGGCCCAAGACAGCAATCTTAGGCTTTGTAATGCCAAAATCATTCTTGAGTGAGCGAATCATTATTTTCAATTTGGCCCTGATGGCGATGTCTGTAATCCCACTTGCTATATCCTTAAGTGGGATGTGTCCAGTAACCAATCCAATGCGCATGTCCTCGGATACCATGAACATCATGCTTTCATTGGTGTCAAATGCATGGGTCAGGTACTCAGTATGTCCCACAAATGGAGTTTCAGTACTGTTAATATTGTTTTTATTTAGAGGAGCGGTGACTAAAGCGTCCAATTGATCGTTTTTTAGGTCCACTATGGCTTGATCTATGGCTGCTAGTGCCATTGTGCCCGCATCTCTGGTTTCTACACCAGGAATGACCTCAGGTGATTCCTGTACGACATTTATTACATTGATTTTTCTATGATGAACCTCCTCAATACTCTTGATCTGAATAAAATTAAAGTCATTCATATCTAATACTTTCCTGTAATAGGTAAGGGCCTTGCCATGGCCATAGATGACAGGTGTAATCATTTTTTGAAGCCTGTTGTCCAGCAAAGCCTTCATTGTAACTTCTGCACCAATTCCGTTGATATCACCTATGCTAATTCCGATTACGAGTTTATTCTTTTTTATGCTCATGGCCTTTTTATCTTTGGCTAAATGACAAAATTATAAAATAATTTAATCCTTATTCTAATTTAATAGTTTTTTCACCAGTTTGGAACCTGTGTCAAATCTCAGGTAGCTGGTGATCGTCTATAGATTACCTCTTGTTTTCTCAAGCCAAGGGGAGTATTAATTTTACTATGCCTCTTGTCCATTAAACAAAATAAATAATTAATAGGAAACTTCAACTCTGAAGCGAGTATTCACTGCTTTTAACTGATCAAAAGCTGCTTTAGATAATTTGATCAATAATTTATTGTTATCACCTGTTTCAGGTAAAACACCAACTACCCGTGCAAAAACCGTCACATCATTTTCCTCATTTCTGACCCTCATGATAGTTCCTACTGGTGCATTTCTATGCAAAACCAGAAATTTTTTGTGGTTTCCTGTCCCCTCGATGACTTCCGCTTGGCCATTCTCGTTTACGTTTTTGAAAGCGGTGGATGTGCTGATGTTATTTGTTGGCGCAGTTGATGCGCTTTCGGAGTTGGTCTGTTCAGGTGTAGATTTACTGTTTCCCGGTAATTGAGTTACGGGAATATTTGCATTGGTCTCCCTACTTACTTTTAAGGTTTGTCCAACAGACAGATTGTTAGAAGAAAGTCCATTCCACTTGATGATGTCGGCTACATTGGCTTCATATTTTCTAGCTATAGCAAACAATGTTTCACCCTGTATGACTTGATGAGATATCCAGTTGCCCGTAGTTGAAACTGTGGGAGAAGCTTTAACTGATGGGCTTGTAACAACAGGTGCTTGTGCTTTTTCCGTTTTTTCCTTGGGTCGTTTTTTCGGGGTGTTTATTTTTTCTGTAGTAACAGCTACTGTTTGATCAACTATGGCGGCTGTTTCTTCCACCTTTTTCTCTACGATAGGTTTTACTGTGTCCTTAAGGCCTTCTATGATTAGTGGTTGCCCAACACTTAGGTCAGTTCCTTTAAGACCGTTGACTTCCATCAATTTATCCATGCTGATATTATAGGATTTGGCAATAGAGAAGAGCGTCTCACCTGGTGTGACATGGTGGACTTGTGCACCTTCCGGAATCATCTTGGCCTCAATATAGGGAACCCTGATGCGCTGTCCGATTTTCAGACCATCCTTTAAATTGTCATTGTTTTGGACGAGATCATTTACCGGAGTGTTGTACCTTCTTGAAATCCCAAACAAAGTCTCTTGCGGATCTACCTGGTGAATAATATAGGTTTTACCTCCTATTTTCTCTACCCCCACAGAATCCGATCCCACAAGTAATGCTCCTTTAGATGGGACAGCAACGCCAATCATCCCTATAATCAATATCCAGCACTTCATTTTACTAACGATTTTTAACAATAAATTTCTAATAATTATGCAAATTTGATATTTATTTTATCAATTGCAACTCCATATTATACCAATAGGGGCAATGATCATTTTTATTGGTATATTCAAACAGAAATATTAAACAGGTATTAAAATGAAATTCTCGTTTGGCTTATCCATCTATATAGTATTCAATTTTATAGGAACTCCAATTGCACAGGCACAATCTGAACAATCTGGGGACACTCTTCAAACAGTATATGTGTTTGAAATGAAGGACGATATAGACCCTAGAATGAACAGGAAAGTAAGAATGGCTATGGAAGATGCTGTGGAAAAAAAAGCAGCATTGATTATAGTTCACATGGACACCTATGGAGGGGCAGTAAATGATGCTGATGATATTCGGACACTCTTTTTGGAATCAAATATCCCCATCGTTTCTTTTATTGATAAGGATGCTGCATCCGCTGGCGCTTTGATTTCCATTGCGTGTGATAGTATTTATATGGCAAAGGGTGGGAGCATAGGTGCTGCCACCGTGGTCATGGGAGGGTCTGGTGAAGCAGCTCCGGACAAATACCAATCTTATATGCGCTCCATGATGAGGAGTACAGCCGAGGCAAGGGGAAGAGATCCGAAAATTGCGGAAGCCATGGTCGATGAAAATATTGAAGTGGAAGGAGTGTCTAAAAAAGGAGAAGTCATTACCTTTTCAGTTTCAGAAGCAATAGCCAACGGATTTTGTGAGGCTGAAGTCTCCTCTATTGAACAAATAGTGGAGCGGTATGGATTTGAGAATTATGAGATTTACGAATATTCCCCATCGGCTACTGAAGACATTATCTCTCTTTTTCTCAACCCGGCAGTAAGCGGATTTTTAATTTTGATCATATTTGCGGGTATTTATTTTGAAATACAAACACCGGGCATAGGTTTTCCTATTGCTGCGAGTGCAATAGCAATAATACTTTATTTTATACCCTATTACCTGACAGGGCTTGCCAGTAATTGGGAGTTGGTGGTCTTTATCATAGGTATAGTATTATTGGCTTTGGAGATATTTGTAGTGCCAGGATTTGGTGTATTTGGAATCCTGGGTATTGTTTGTATCCTTTCCGGATTAACGATGGGGATGCTGCCAAATGAGCAGTTTGACTTTACTTTCGTAAGCTCTGGGAAACTTTTTGCTGCTTTATTGACGGTGATTTTGGCAGTAACAATTGCCACTGTATTGATTTTTACTTTGACGCCAAAAATCAATCAATGGAAAAGTTTTAGCAGAATTTCATTAACGAATACCCAGCAGAAATCTGATGGATACACGGCTACTTTTTATAGTCAGGATTTGCTTGGAAAAGTTGGCGTTTCTCATACCCGGTTGATGCCAAGTGGCAAAGTGATCATTGAAGATGAGATGTTTGACGCTTATTCCAGAGGTGAATTTATTGAAAAAGGAGAGAAAATTAAGGTAATAAGTACTGAAGGTACTTCGTTGAGAATAAAAAAAATAGAAGCTTGATTTTACTTTTTAATGGGAATAAAAATGCTGCTTCTTTGAGCATGCCTCTTGATTTTTACTAAATTCCGGAATCAAACCCTCTTTTTACAGAATGAGATTTGTTAGAAGGGTTTATTCTATCTATGGCAGTATCGGATTCATTATGGCTTTCCTGATTTTGTTGCCAATATTTATATTTACCATAGAGACTTCAGGAAAAAAAGTCAAGGCAGAAAATTAAATAGGATTTGATCAAAGCTACTTTTTGGCATGCTTTTTTTTAGGGTGAAAATTGAGAATCATAATCATTTGAAGAAAAGAGAACAATTTATTTTCGTTTCCAATCACTTCTCCTATATGGATATCCCTGTGCTAGGTTTGATTCCATTTGATCTTGTATTTATTGGGAAAAGGTCACTTGCTAAAGTGCCGCTTTTCGGTTACATGTTTAGAAGTCTTCACATCGCAGTAGATAGGCACAGTATGAAAAGCAGGGTAGAATCGGTATTTAAGGCCAGAAAAGCATTGGATGAAGGTGCTAGTGTGGCTTTTTTTCCTGAAGGAGGTATTTCAAGTGAGCGTCCTCCAACAATGTCTAAGTTTAAGGATGGGGCTTTTAAATTGGCTTTGGATAAACAAATTCCAATAATTCCTATCACTTTATCTTACAATCACTTAATTTTGCCAGACGATGGAAAGTTTTTATTGCGCTACAAGCCAATAAAAGTAATCATACATGAGCCGATTCTCGTAGAAGGATGTGGGCCAAAAGAGGTGAAAGAGCTTAAGAAGCAGTGATTCAATATTATACAAGCGCAACTTAATAAAGACAATAATTCATTAGCGAATATAAAAGACAATTCATGAAACTAGATATCAATTCTCTTAAAAAAATTGCTCACCTGGCTAGGCTTGAGTTTGACGAAAACAGTGCGAAAAAAATGACGACTGATATGACTCAAATCTTAAACTGGGTGGAAAAACTAAATGAGGTGGATACGAGTAATGTGGAGCCTTTGATTACCATGTCCTCTGAGGAAAATGTCATGAGGAAAGATGAAATTGGAGCGCACCTGGATCACGAAAAAGGCCTAAAGAATGCTCCGCAAAGAGATTCTGATTATTTCCGCGTTCCAAAAGTTATGGAATAATGCGATGGTCAATCTGGCAGCGCTCAATCTTTTTTATTTTTCTGGTTGTACTTATTTGTTCAGGATCTGGACTGGTGTGGATAATTACTTCGGGGAGTTCTTTTCAGTCGATTGAACTTTTAACCCTCTCGGAAGGGGTCAATGTTCCATTGGGTAAGTTCCTTTCAGCTTCTGGTTTTCTTGAATTGGAGGTGCAAAATTTCCTTCTCTTTGATCAATTCGTGGGTATTCCGCCCATCACGTTTCCGGTTTTAACCCAGGTGATGGGGATTGGTATATGGACCCTTTTGTTGTTATTTATCGTATTAATAACATTGTTGAAACGCCAAGCTTTTTTGATCGGAGCAGGCCTTTTAATTCTTTTGCTAAGCATTAGTGGGGTGAATAGCTTGAATATTGGGGGAGTAGGCACCAATTATGCTATGGGCATTTGTTTGCTTTTCCTTTTGGCTCCTGCAGCTATTATTCGCCTATTCTTTAATTATCTGACGTTAGGTTTTAGGATGGCTTTGATTTTGGGAATGGGGATTATAGGCTTGGCAGTTTTGATTTACTTTGCTCAAGCCCCCTCGCCAACTTATTTGTTTTCTGAAAATATTTTTTTGATGGCTCTTGTTATGGCCAGTGGTTTTATCCTTTACACCGGACACTCTTTTGTGTCGGGTACTTATTTGGTTTTATCCAAGTTGAATCATGGTATTGGTATCAGAATCGGTTGGCACTTTGCCATTATTTCAACATTGTATTTGGGATTGATGGCATTGGTTTTCTTGGAAGCTACTGGTGATTGGCTCAAATGGCCATTGCCGCCTTTTCAACTTTTGCTCATTTTGATAGGTATAATTGGCTTCTTTGATTCGCACTTTAAAATAAAATATTATCCCCAGACTTTCAGCGTAGCCTGGATAGGTAAGGCTTTTTATTTAGGGGGCTTTGCTATCTGTCTTCTAGTTCTTTTTAAAGCTGCACTATCTGGAAATACGCCCATGATGGATTTTTTGCACCATGTGTTCGCTTATAGCCAGTTGGGTTTTGGTCTGATGTTTTCATTGTACATCTGGGTAAATTTCTCTGCCATCATTAATAGTGGGAAAGCCATTGAAAAAATAATGTATAACCCTCCCTTTTTTCCTTATTTTCATATGCGGCTTGGAGGAACTATGGCGCTGTTAATTTTGATGGTTTATGCGGGAGGCATCATTGCCATACAGTTCAGTACGTCGTCTACACAACTGTCTGCTGATTATTATTATACCACCAAAAGGCCTGTTGAAGCATCCGTTCTTTACGAAAATGCTTTCGATAGATACCGGGCAAATGACAAAGCACTTTATGCTGTAAGCAATATCTATCTGGAGCAAAATCAACCTACTTTGGCCCTAAAAATATTGGAGCGAAGTTTTGAACAAAACCCCCAGGTAACTGACATCTTGCTATTAAGTTGGTTGTTAGAAAAGCGATCCAGGTCTAATGAGGCTATTTTTTACCTGGAGGAAGGATTAAAATATTATTCGGGGAATCCCTACTTAGCAAATAACCTTGCCCTGACTTACCATAGAATGAATCTTCCGAAGGAGGCCTTAAGTACGCTGGATAAAATGGACGGGTTTAAGGAGGTTAGAATACTTAATGCTACAGGAGTAATGATTGCCCATGATATCCCCTTGAAGGAAGAAAATAACTTGACGCTGGGGTTGAAGAATAAAGTTAATCTATTGGCAGCGGATAATAAGGGTGTCAATACCGCACATTTTGATCTTCTGCCGCTTGACAAGGATCTTGTAAATGATGTGGTAGGAAGGTCCCTGGTTAGAAATTACCTAACGAATACCAGAGATGGTAATTCTGGATTAGCCTTCAGCGCACAAATAGATTCAATGCTCATGCAAGAAAATCTCCCGCTTTCTATAGAACAAAATTTAAAAGAATCCGACTTGATTTTAAAATATAAATCAGGGGACATCAAGGTATTGCTTGAACACTTGAACGGGATGGCTTTTAGGTTTAGTCAGGATGCAGGCTTTTATCATGCCTTTGCGGGATGGGTGCTTTCTGGTCAGGGTGATTTTGAAAAAGCGGCGATTGAATGGAAACAGGCAGCCTTAAAGGGCTATTCTAAGTTTACACCTGCCCATTTACCCTTTTTGTACTTCGGGGAAATGAAAGAAGAAGCAGCTTTTATTTCTGCAACTCAAAAAGTGGAATTTCCAGAATGGATGGATTTTGATAATTCAGGGCAATTATTGCCCAATGATACAGTAAAGCTCTATCAAACCTTAGCAATTTTACCTAAAATGCTTGGTAAAGAGTTACTCCCTTCCCTAGCTTTCCTGAAAAATGACTTGAATAAAGGCATTCTTGCCAAAGAAATATTACAGAAAAAATCACATTGGCTAGATGAAGATGAGATCAAAGCGTTGCTTCCGTTGGCTAAAAATTACGAGCAAGCCACTGGGCAGGATTTTTTCTTGGAAGATCTCCTCCAAGCTGTAGAAGTTGGCAGTGGAGGAGAAACCGAAAAAAATGGTAGAGAAGGCCTTAATCCGTACTTAACGCCCTTAATTCTGGCAAAGGTCAATCAAATAGAGGGCGATGAAAAGAGGTATGAAATGCTACAAGGAGCTTGTCAATTTAATAAGGATCCAATTTTGTGGATAACGTTAGTGAAATATTGTCGTATGATTGGATTAGATCAATATGGGAGTGCTAACCTAAGGCTTATGAGTGAATGGATTAGTCAAGATGACTTGACTGAAATACAATTGAAATTTCTATAAACCCTTTGGTATAATTTAACGGGCTGAATTCCTGTTTTTGAGCAATATACCCTATCTTCACATTTTAAATCCCAATCCATGCCAGAAATTATTAGAACCAAGGAAATACGTAAAGTTTACAGAATGGGAACAGAGGAAGTGCAAGCACTGAAATCGGTAAGTATTGCGGTAAACAGAGGTGAGTATGTGGCTTTTATGGGGCCTTCTGGGTCAGGGAAGTCAACTTTGATGAATATTATCGGTTGTCTGGATACTCCCAGTGCAGGACAATACATCTTGAATAGCAAGGATGTAAGTGGCATGACTGAGGATGAGTTGGCAGAAATAAGGAACAAGGAAATCGGGTTTGTTTTTCAAACTTTCAATTTACTACCACGTGCGACTTGTTTGGAAAATGTGGCATTGCCATTAATTTACGCTGGGTATAACAAGGCCGATAGAGAAGAAAAGGCTTTTCTTACAATAAAAAGCGTTGGATTGGATGATCGTATTCATCACAAGCCTAATGAATTGTCTGGTGGGCAAAGGCAACGGGTAGCCATTGCTCGTGCTTTGGTAAATGATCCTAGTATCATTCTGGCAGATGAGCCAACCGGTAATTTGGACAGTAAAACTTCCTATGAAATAATGGACCTCTTTCATGTTTTGCATCAAAAAGGAAATACCATCATTATGGTTACCCATGAGGATGAAATTGCCCATTATGCTCATCGGGTAATTCGGCTTAGGGATGGACTCGTAGAGTCCGATGAAAGAAATCCCAATCCTACTGTAATAGATAAAACAATTGTGAGAGATCAAATTAAAATTAAATGAAAATTTATACCAGAACAGGAGATAAAGGTAAAACATCCCTTTTTGGAGGAACTAGGGTGATAAAATCTCATTTAAGAATTGATGCATATGGAAATATCGATGAATTAAATGCAAATATTGGGTTATTGAGAGATCAGGTTTCAAATGAAACCATTTCAGGGGTACTGTATAAAGTTCAGGACAGGCTATTTGTTATTGGTGCTATTTTGGCCTGTGATCCTGAAAAGAAGAGGGTAAAACTTCCTGACATAAAAGCGGAGGATGTTTGTTTTCTTGAATCGGAGATTGATGAAATGGAAGGGAACCTGTCCCCCTTAAAAAATTTTATTATCCCTGGAGGGCATACAGTGGTTTCTTTGGCACACATTACACGAACAGTATGCAGAAGGGCTGAAAGATCAATGGTTTTGCTGTCAGAAAGTTCTCTGGTGGATGATATATTGTTGGAATATATCAATAGGCTCTCAGATTTTCTGTTCGTTCTAGGAAGGCAGTTGGCAAAGGAATTAAAAGTTAATGAAATCACTTGGCACCCAAGTGAGTGAGTAGATATGGATAAGACACTAAATATAGATATAAATAAGGCTTCAACATCGAAATTGGCAACTACTAATTTTGATGAGCTTGCCTTTGGACAGATCATTAGTGACCACATGTTTGTGGCCGATTATATAGATGGAGCTTGGCAAAACCCAAAAGTAGTACCATATGCACCACTTCAGCTTAATCCTGCGAATGCTACTTTGCATTATGGACAATCGGTTTTTGAGGGATTGAAAGCCTATAGGAATGAGCAAGGTGAAATTTTAGTTTTCAGAGGTGATGCCAATCAAAAAAGACTAAATGAATCTGCCAAAAGGATGTGTATTCCTGAAATTCCTAAGGAGATTTTCATGGAGGGAATGCGGGAGTTATTAAAGGTGGACAGAGAATGGGTGCCCAAGCAGGCAGGCTGCTCACTTTATCTCAGACCCTTTGTATTTGCAGCAGATGATTACTTAGGGATTAGACCTTCAAAGAAATACAAGTTCATGATCCTTGCTTCTCCCGTAGGGAAGTATTATGCAAAACCTGTTGCGGTAAAGGTGGAGACCAGGTTTGCAAGAGCTATAGAAGGAGGAACAGGCGCTGCCAAAGCAGCTGGGAATTATGCTGGGTCACTCTATCCAGCACTCAAAGCTCAAAAAGACGGCTATGACCAACTGTTGTGGACGGATGGTAAGACCCATCAGTATATCGAAGAAAGTGGTACAATGAACGTGATGTTCGTGATAGATGGGGTCTTGATTACGGCACCTACTACCACTGGGACCATTCTCAAAGGAATTACTAGAGACAGTGCCTTGACCTTGGCTAAAGAGATGGGAATGCCTGTCGAAGAGCGGTTTTTGACGGTGATAGAACTTGAAGAAGCACTTAATTCCGGAAAATTGGAAGAGGCCTTTGGTACGGGTACTGCAGCTACCGTCGCGTTTATCAGGTTAATTAATATTCATGGCAAGGACTATGAGTTACCTGACGTGTCACCCAATGCATTTTCTGTTCAGATTTTGGAAGCCCTGGACAATATCAAATATGGAAAAGTTCCAGATAAATACAACTGGATAATGAAGTATTAAAAATTTCCAACCCTTAATTGGTCTTTGAATTTTATTTCGCATATGTACGTCCTTACTAGGGTTATCCCCCTAATTGGTTTGTTTTATCTGGTTAATGGCAATTTACTGGCCCAGAATTATCTGGTTCTGCAAAAAGGTGCCAATCAAAAATCACGCATCACCTATGAAGTGGGAGAGGTATTCATCTATTTGCAAGAAGGTAATGATTACTACATTCAGGACGTGATACGTGAAATTAATAAAGATTACATTGCGTTAAAGGAAAATGTCCTCAGCTTAAAACAAATCCAGGCAATAGACATTAGAAATAAAGATGAGCGAAATCAAACGCTAGGTAATTTAACTCTGCTTCCTATTGCCGGCGGTACTTTATTGATGCTGGCAGGAGGAATAAATAGCTTGGCGCAGGAGGGGACAATCCATTATAGTAAGGGGGTACTCACAACCTCCGCGGTGCTGATAGGTGCAGGATTTTTAATTAAAGTCTTTAGGTACAAGAAATTCAAAGTAGGCAAAAAGAGAAAATTAATGGTAATCACTGATGTGAAGTTGGAATAGAGGATAGAAAAATTTGTTGGCTATCCTCTTCATCATAAACAGGTGATAATTACCTGGGTTAAAGTATTTGTTTAATTTCTGATTCCCTTTTGTTTTAAGGTTACCCATTTCGATTTAAGAATTTTGTACCAGATAAGGCGCCATTAATAATCTGGTTAGGGCGAAAAAAATGAATACTGTTGGACCTTATTTAGTTTTTTCAGTGCAGGGTTAGCCCACTTGTTTTACCATTTATTCCTCACATAACGCTTGTGATGGTTGTCTCAGTATTCAATCTGCTGATTCTCTAAAGATTGTACCATTAATTATTATTCCTATTGCATAATCCGGGTTTTAATTGGTTATTTAGTAGTAATTGAGCAAATTTGCATTTTAAATAAATAAATTAATCATTATGACATCAGATCAATTGAAAGATTTGAAGGCCCGAGTAACGGCCTTGAGGAGGTATCTTTGACTACGATCGTAAGAAATCAGAAATAGAAGAGTTTGAAGCCATTTCAGCCCAACCAGGTTTTTGGAACGATACTGAAGAGGCAGAAAAAATAATGAAGCAGATTCAGGCCCGAAAGGCTTGGACTTCTCAATATGAAACTATCGATACAGGAACCCAGGATCTGGAAGTTCTTTGGGAGTTTTATAATGCTGGAGAAGTTTCGGCTGAAGAATTGGACGTCGATTTTGATAAATACCTCAAGCTTGTAGAGGACCTGGAATTGAAAAAGATGCTCAGCGGTGAGGAGGACCAACTTAGTGCCATGTTGGAAATTAATCCTGGTGCAGGAGGGACTGAAAGCAATGACTGGGCCTCAATTCTTCTTCGTATGTATATCATGTGGGGAGAGAAAAATGGCTATAAGGTTAGAGAAGTAGATCTTCAGGAGGGTGAAGTTGCAGGAATTAAATCCGCTACTTTGGAGTTTGAAGGACCGCTTGCCTACGGGTTTTTAAAATCAGAAAGTGGCGTTCATCGATTGGTGAGGATTTCCCCTTTTGACAGTGGAGGTAGACGGCATACTTCTTTTGCCTCTGTGTACACTTATCCTGTAGTAGATGACACCATAAATATTGATATCAGCCCTGCGGACATAGAATTACATACCTCACGTTCTGGTGGAGCAGGTGGGCAAAATGTAAATAAAGTAGAAACCAAAGTTCAACTTACGCACAAGCCTACAGGTATCGTAGTAATATGCCAAATAGAGCGCTCTCAGTTAGCGAATAGGGAAAAGGCGATGCAGATGTTGAAATCCCGGTTGTATCAACTGGAGATGGAAAAAAGAAATGCGGAAAGAGCCAAGGTAGAATCTGGTAAAATGAGAATAGATTTTGGTTCACAAATCAGAAACTATGTGCTGCACCCTTATAAATTAGTGAAAGATGCACGGACTAGCTATGAAACTTCAGATGTTCAGGCTGTGCTAGATGGCGGATTAAATGAATTTATTAAGTCCTACCTTTTGGCCCAAAGCGAGGAAGAAGTAAAAGATAAAGATTAAATAAAAGGCCTGAATTTTCAGGCCTTTTTTAATTCAACACGATTTCATCTACCATAAGCCACGCTTTACTTCCTGATGCGCCATGCCAGGAGGGAAGCTTCTCTATTGGTTTAGCTACTATTTTGAGGTATTGTACTCTTTTTTCAGCATAGGGTATTTGGACCTGACGCAGAAAGGAAGGGTCATCTTTTTGAAGTGCTTGAGGACGAAAAGACTTTGAAAGCTTCCAGTCTTGGTTTGTGTCAGGTCTTGTCCATATTTCTACCTCCTGAGGAGGGAAGAACCTTGAACCTAAGTTCTGCCAAAGTGAGATCGCCATGGATGAAATATCAGTGGGCTCTTTAAATTCCATTTCCACTTCAAGTGGATTGTTTAAAAAGCCCAGCCAGTTCAGATTCCAAGAATCAGGAATGGCTTTCTTTTTATCGAAGAGGCTTTCTTTTCCATCGCCTTTATACCGATCCTCTGGGAGGAAATTCATCTCATAAGAGGAAGGACTGATGGTAGCACTGATAAATTCAGCTTCTGAAACGGCACTACCAATCCACCCTTCTGCAAATGCCCTGGCTTTCAATTTCATTTTTTCTTTTATCTCTAGCGGTTTTTCATAGAGAAGGAAATTACTGCTATCTGGTTCAGTTCCATCCAAGGTATAATAGATGCTGGTTGCTCCTATAGGGTGCGTCAATTTAACTTCCATTTTATCCTTAAAAAAAGCTTTGTCAAAACGTATTACGGGTGGGTTTAATATTAATACCGTTGACTTTTCTTGAGTTCCTATTTCAATTGTGGTTTGAGGCAATGCTGAAATTAATTTTTCCAGTGATTCTTTGGATAAACCTGTATTCCAAAGGAAGAGTTTTTTAACATTTTTTAGGTTAGACAGTGGCTCTACTGCTTCGTCGGTTAAGTTGTTGCCTGATAGTGAAAGTAAGGAAAGGTTTTCAAGATTGACCAAAGCCTTTAAGCCCTCTCCCTTAATTTCGGTAAAATTAAGGTAAAGCTTTTCAAGGTTTTGAAATGTGCTGAGTGAGGTCAAATCCTCATCCTTAACGGGCATTTGGTTCAAATTGATAGCAACAGTCTGTTCCTTAACTACAATTAGTTCTTGTAAAGAGGCAGGATCAAAACTTGCTTTGCCAAAATAGCTGACAGCCAAGGCTGGTGATTCCAGTCCGAGTGGTTGTACTTTACGGTAAAAATTATTAAGCCCTTCTATTTTTTCATCAGATACTGCGTCAAATTCATAAACTTTTGGAGCAGCAGCAAATTTTTGAACAGCCAGGCTGTAAATGCTACTCGTGTCCGAAAGCTCCAAGACTTTCTTATCGATGATGGCACCTGAACTTATCCACGCTTCCAAAATTGCTTTTTCCTCCTCCGTAAGTTGTGGTTTTCCTTCAGGGGGCATATGATCTTCATTTTCCTCAGGAAGATTTATTTTTTGCGCCAAAAGACTGTTCTCAAGGTCAAAAGGCTCAATAGCGGGGCCTGTCTCTCCACCCTTTAAGAGATTTTCAGGAGTATCCATTCTTAGCTCCCCTTTTTGTTTGGAGGCTTTGTGGCAACTAAGGCATTTGCTTTCAATAATTGGATAGATCAGGTGAGGAAAAACTTCTGCTTCCTCTAGGCTTACTATCACCACATCATTGTTTTCAATAGGTGCAGTAATGAAATTTTCACCATGGGTAATGGATGCACCCAAGTGGCCCGATATGATGACGATCAACGCAAGAAATGTGGCTGATATTTTGACCACCAGGTGTTTTTGACTGTCGATAAAATAGTATAAAGAGGAGGATCCCCAGAAGATACTCAATCCTGTCCACTTGTGCCAGAAAAGCGCATCTTTCACATATCCTGTTTCATGGGAGAGCAATAGTCCCGCGATAACTGTAAATCCGGCAGTAAGTGCGCCTATCAATAATAAGTCTGTACCATATAGGTGGCTATCTTCTTTTTTTGGAAGAAGGTCAGGAATCGCTACCAACAAAATAGCCAATAAAATAATTACTATAGGAAAATGAAGTAATAAAGGGTGCATCCTACCGAATACATGGAGCCAGTCAGGTATCAATACCCTGCTTTCTGCCAGCACTAAGAACAATACAAAGACGTTTACTGCAAAAAGCAACTGGCCTAGGATGGCCTTCAATTTGGATGTTAACATAAAGGGGAAAATAGATTTTTTACCAAGAGTTTAAATTATTAGGCCATAAGGCCATCGACTAAATTTCCGGCAACATCCGTAAGACGGTATCTTCTTCCCTGATGCCTAAAGGTGAGTTTTTCATGGTCTATTCCCAAGAGGTGCAGCATGGTGGCGTGAAAATCATGAACATGCACCGGATCCTTAATAATATTGTATCCAAATTCATCGGTTTCCCCATAGGTGACACCAGGTTTTATTCCTCCCCCTGCCATCCACATGGAAAAGGCTCTGGGGTGATGGTCTCTTCCATAGTTTTCGGCAGAAAATTTTCCCTGACAATAATTGGTCCTTCCAAATTCTCCTCCCCAAATGACCAGGGTTTCATCCAATAAGCCTCTTTGCTTTAAATCGGTAATTAATGCGGCAGATGCCTGATCGGTATCTTTTGCCTGCAGTGCCATTTCATTTGGCAAATTTCCATGTTGGTCCCATCCCTGATGGTAAAGCTGTACAAACCTGACCCCATTTTCAGATAGTTTCCTTGCAAGTAAACAGTTGGCAGCATAGGTGCCGGAAACAAGGCATTCAGGGCCATATAGTTTTACGATGCTGTCAGGTTCTTTGCTTACATCTGTGACCTCAGGAACTGCAGTCTGCATCCTGTAAGCCATTTCATACTGTTGGATTTTGGCACTAATTTCAGGGTCACCAAATGATTTGTAGTTTATTTGGTTAAGCGCTGAAATTTTATCCAGCATTCTTCTTCGGTCCGTCTTGCTCATGCCTTTAGGGTCATTGAGGTACAACACCGGATCATCACCACTCGAAAATTGTACGCCTTGATGAATGGAATTCAGAAACCCATTGGTCCACAATTTAGAGTATACCCCCTGACCATTGCCTTTTCCTCTCGACAATAATACACAGAAACTTGGCAAATTGTTGTTTTCGCTTCCCAGCCCATAGCTCAACCATGCGCCCATGCTAGGTCTATTACCTACCTGGGCACCTGTCTGAAAGAAAGTAAGTGCCGGATCGTGATTAATCGCTTCCGTATGCATAGACCTTACGATGCATATATCATCCACAATTTTAGCTGTATGAGGAAAAAGATCACTCACCCAAGCACCTGATTGGCCATATTGGTTAAATCCATGATAGGAGCCAACTAATGGGAAAGATGATTGTCCCGCAGTCATGCCAGTAAGCCTTTGTCCTTTTCGAATAGATTCAGGAAGCTCTTCTCCAATCCTTTCATTAAGCATTGGCTTATAATCAAAGGATTCCAACTGGCTGGGTGCTCCGTTTTGAAATAAATAAATAACTCTTTTTGCTTTTGGAGCAAAATGCGGCAAAGCTGCCATTAATTTATCGGTATCTATTTCAGATTTACCATTAAAGATATCCGGTATTAAAAGGGATCCCAATGCGACACTTCCCAATCCAAGACTTAATTTGGAAAGGAATTTCCTCCTATTTTCATTTAATCCGTTTTCTAATATTTCTTTTTCCATATCAGGTTTTGGTAATCGCTTCTTCTACATTGTAAATGGCCACCACCACTTGCATAAGGGCGGCTGTTTCGGGTGTGTCACTAAATTGATCCAAGGGGAACTCTCCAGCTTTCACCGTTTCTAATATAATTTCAGGCTTTTGTTTGAATCTTTTTAATTCCTCCGCATAGTACTCAAGTAAAAGGTTCATCTCCTCTTCTTTCGGCGCACGGCATATAATTCTAAAAAAGGCTTCTTTTATCGCCTCTTCATCAGCTTTCCCTTCACTTATCAAATTATTAGCAAGAACACGTGAAGATTCCAGGACCAATGGATCATTTAGCATGGCCAATGCTTGCAGCGGTGTATTGGTCCTGTTTCGGGTAACTTCGCACACATCCCTATTGCTTCCGTCAAATATTATAGGTTTAGGAGGTGGTGAAGTAAGCTTGATAAATGTGTAAAGGCCTCTCCTGTATAAATCATCACCTTCATCTTGTCGATATTCCGCCAATTCTCCTCTTCCGGATGTAGAAGCTTCCCATAAACCTTCAGGTTGATAAGGTTTAACACTTGGCCCTCCGATTTCTTTGGACAATAGACCACTACTTGCAAGGATCATGTCACGAATATTTTCTGCATTTAACCTTATTCTAGGATACCTGGACAGATAAAAATTATCAGGATCTACTTCCATTTCCTTTTTAGTGACAGTGGCTGCCTGCTGATAGGTAGCCGAGGATACCATCATTTTAATAAGACCCTTGATATCCCAATCTTTTTCCCGAAAATCGACTGCCAGCCAATCCAGTAATTCTGGGTGGGTTGGTAATTTGCCCTGCATCCCAAAATCGCCTGCAGATCTTACAATCCCTGTACCGAAGAACTCTTGCCACATTAAATTAACAAATACCCTGGCTGTCAAAGGATTGTCATCAGAAAAAGTCCAATTTGCCAATCCCAAGCGGTTTTCGGCAAACTTATTTTTATCAAATTTAAGAATAGCATCTGGGGTGGAAGGGTAGACTTCAGTAGTCGGTTGATCATAAACTCCCCTGTCCAGAATGTAGGTCTGTCTTAAAGTATCCTTGTAGTCTTCCATAACGGAGACCATAATCTTGCTCGTATCCTGGTGGTTAACAAAATCTAAGATACCATCAAGATCTTCTTTTTCAACCCACATGATAGGATGCTTTGCGGGTTGGGAGATACTCACGTCTCCTTCATAGCCTTTTTCAGGGGTGTTATTGAAAAAAGCATACATCTGGTAATAGTTCTCCTGGGAAATAGGATCATATTTGTGGTCATGACACTGAGCACATTCCACCGTCAGGCCTAATATCGCCTTACTAAAGGTTTTGGTCTTGTCTAAAATATATTCTACCCTGTACTCTTCTGGAATTACCCCACCTTCCTCTGTATATTTATGGTTTCTATTAAAGGCTGTAGCCAGTATTTGTTCTTTGTTTGCATTTGGTAGCAAATCCCCTGCTAATTGCCAGGTGATAAACTTGTCGTAGGAAAGATTATTATTAAATGAGTGAATGACCCAGTCCCTATAGGGCCATTGGGTTCTGATATTATCATCCTGATAACCATAGGAGTCAGAATAACGGGAAATATCCATCCATAAAACGGCCATTCTTTCCCCAAAAGAAGGGCTGTCCAGTAATTTGTCAATAATCATTTCAGTAGCCTCTTCCGAATTGTCTGTTGCATAGGACTGCATCAGCTCCATGTTAGGAAGTAGTCCTGTCAGATCAAGGCTCAACCTTTTGAGAAGAAGCATCTTGTCTGCAGTTTCATTGGGATTGAGACCCAGATGGTCGAGTTTGGCCATCACGAAATTGTCTATTTCATTATTGGGCCACTCAGGATCTGAAGTTTTGGGTAATTCAGCTTTGGAAGGAGGAACAAATGCCCAGTGGGGTTCATATTTACCTCCTTGTTTGATCCATTTTTTAATGGTTTCAATTTCACTAGCTGTAAGCTCAAGGTTAGATTCTGGAGGAGGCATCATTTCAGACTCATCGGTAGACGCTATCCTCCTAACAACTTCAGAGCTTTCAGGTTTTCCAGGCACAATGGCATGGGCCTCGGGATTTTCTTTTAAGGCCGCATAGGCACTTTCTTCATTGTCAAGCCTTAAACCTGACTCTCTTTTGTTTTCATCAGGCCCATGACAGGCAAAACAATTGTCTGATAAAATAGGTCTGATATGAAAATTATAGCTGATTTGATTTCCCGTTGTCAATACATCAGCCTCAGATTCCTTTTCGGAACAAGAGGCAAAAATCACAACCGTTACAAGTAATATTTGAGTTAAATGCCTAAGCATATTATTTTTTGGATTCTTGAATTGTTAATAATGAGCAATTTCTTAATTAAAACGTGAAATTACAAGGAATACTTTAAATTGTGTTGCAATAGTATGTAGACGGTGTTGACCCGAATTCCAAGCCATTTTATTACGTGCTGAAATCACTTCTACATCATTCAATCGTTGCTATTTTCAAATTCACCATAGCACTTTTGGTGTGAGCATAACATTTTAGTGACTGAAAAAGTTGCAATAGATTTTGGGTGAGGTCAATTAGCAAAAAATGAGCCTAGCCGTGGGTAGGAAAGTTTTTTTGCGAAGCAGAGATATCCCGATTGCTCTACCGGACTATTCTTTAATAAAATCTTCTCTTGGCACTAGGTCCTAGTTTCCAATTCCCCTGATTTTCTTGTGATTACACCACTTTCAGAGAAGGGTCGGGAAATACTTTTGCATAATTCGAAGGGATAATCTCAGTTTAGGGGTAAAAAAGGTAAAAAAAGCAGGAGAAGCCCTTACTTCTCCTGCTTAAATATAAGTTAAATGAAAAGGATAATTTGCTTTGTTTAGGGTTTTTTCACTTTTGAAAAATCAAAGGTTTCAAGGAAATTGGTTGTGAAATTTCCGGCCACGAAATCAGGGTCTTCCAGTAAGGCCAAATGGAAAGGAATGGTGGTTTTGATACCATCAATTACAAACTCCTCCAATGCACGTTTCATTCTTACAATGACTTCCTGCCTTGATTGGGCACTTACTATAAGTTTGGCAATCAGGGAATCATAGTTTGGAGGGATAACGTATCCAGCATATACATGACTATCAATTCGTACTCCCTTACCACCTGGAAGGTGAAGATTTACAATTTTTCCAGGGCATGGCCTGAAACCATTTGAAGGGTCTTCAGCATTTATCCGGCACTCCATGGCGAATAATTTAGGAAAATAATTTTTCCCGCTTATTTTTTTCCCCGCAGCTACTTTTATTTGTTCCTTGATTAGGTCAAAATCAGTAACTTCTTCGGTTATTGGATGTTCTACCTGTATTCTGGTATTCATTTCCATAAAGTAGTAGTCTCTGTTTTTATCCACCAAAAACTCTATGGTGCCTGCACCTTCATAAGCAATGGCCTCAGCACCTTTGATTGCTGCTGCTCCCATTTTTTCCCTCAGTTCATCTGTGATAAACGGAGAAGGTGTTTCTTCCACTAACTTTTGGTGACGTCTTTGAATGGAGCAATCTCTTTCTGACAAATGACATGCCTTGCCTGTAGAATCTCCAATGATCTGAATTTCAATATGTCTAGGTTCTTCTACAAATTTCTCAAGATACAATCCGTCATTGCCAAATGCAGCAGCGGATTCCTGTCTGGCGTCATCCCAGGCTTTTTTGAATCCAGAGGGCTCCTTTACTATTCGCATACCTCTACCACCTCCACCGGCTGTGGCCTTGAGAATAACAGGGTAACCAATTTTTTCCGCCAAGGGAAGTCCTTGTTCTATTGAGTCTAATAAGCCTTCTGAACCTGGGATAGTAGGTACTCCCGCTGCAGCCATGGTAGCTTTTGCCGTTGCTTTATCTCCCATCTGATTGATCATATCAGGGCTAGCTCCAATAAATTTTATATTGTATTCTTCACAAATCCGTGAAAATTCAGCATTTTCAGATAGAAAACCATAGCCAGGATGGATGGCGTCCGCGTTTGTTATTTCTGCAGCTGCTATAATTCTAGGAATATTCAAATAGGAATCTTTGCTGGCTGGTGCACCTATACATACAGCTTCATCTGCAAAGCGTACGTGTAAGCTGTCTTTATCGGCAGTGGAATAGACAGCGACAGTCTTTACACCCATTTCCTTACAGGTACGAATGATCCTTAAGGCAATTTCCCCTCTGTTTGCTATTAATATTTTTTTAAACACTTTATAAAGTCGATTTGGTTAGAAAACAATCAATTCTGAGGTTCAACCAAAAACAGAGGTTGGTCATATTCTACAGGAGAAGCATCATCCACCAAAATCTTTACGATTTTACCCGAAACTTCTGATTCTACCTCATTAAATAGTTTCATCGCTTCAATGATACAAACAGGTTGTCCTTTTTGAATGAAGTCTCCCACGTTTACAAAGAATTCAGCATCAGGATTAGGTGACCTATAAAAGGTGCCTATCATAGGAGATTTTACTTCCAGATAGTTTGGTGTGGGTGCACTAGTCGTTTCGGCTGGGGCAGTAGGCGCTTCCTGGGTGAATTGAGGGCTAAGGTTTTCTGAGTGTTTGACTACAGGAGCTTCCGAATTCTTTTTGATGGAAAGCTTGAACTCGTCCGTCTCTATTTTGACCTCTGCTAGTCCGGAATTGGAAATAAAGTCAATTAATTCTTGTATCTCTTTTGCTTTCATAAATCCATTTCTTTGAGAGTAGCCCAATGTTTGGCTACCCTGTTTTAAATATACTTGATTATTAACTTAAGTAAAACTATGTAAAATAATGAATAATTTTAACGTTAGGAGGATTATTTCACTCTTTCTGAGTAGGATCCATCACGGGTGTCTACCTTGATCATAATGTCCTGATCTACAAATAATGGAACCATCACTATCGCGCCGGTCTCAAGTGTGGCAGGCTTAAGTGTATTAGTGGCTGTGTCACCTTTGATGCCAGGCTCTGTATAAGTCACCATTAATTCTACAAATGCTGGAAGTTCAACACCAAGAGGAGTCTCTGTTTCATCATGGATAAGGATATCTACCAATTGTCCCTCCTTCAATAATCCTGGCCTTTCAATTAGTTTTTCCTCAATTGGAATTTGTTCGAAAGTTTCAGTATCCATGAAGTGGTAGCCCATATCATCACTGTAAATATACTGATGTGGTCTTTTCTCTACGCGAGCGGTTGTAACTTTCTCGCCAGAATTGAAAGTTTTATCAAGGACTTTTCCATTGGTAAGACTTTTTAGCTTTGTCCTAACAAATGCTGGCCCTTTTCCAGGTTTTACATGTTGGAAATCAACTATTGTCATGATGTCATGATTGAAGACTAGACAAAGGCCATTTTTAAAATCAGCAGTACTTGCCATATTTGCTTTGTTTTTGATTAAATGCTTTTAGGGTCATATCCCCACTTTAAATATATTGCTCCCCAGGTAAATCCACCTCCAAAAGCAGCCAAAATGAGATTATCTCCCTTTCTTAGCTTGGATTCATAATCCCATAAGCATAATGGAAGAGTACCGGCTGTGGTATTGCCATATTTTTCAATGTTTAACATAACCTTATCAGCACCGATGCCCATTCTTTTGGCGGTAGCATCAATTATTCTCTTATTTGCTTGATGTGGCACTAGCCAAGCGATATCATCAGCCGTCAGGTTATTTTTCTTCATGATTTGTGCACTTACATCTGCCATTTTGGTTACAGCAAATTTAAACACCGTAGAACCCTCTTGGAAAACGAAGTGTTCTCTGGCAGTAACTGAGGCTATAGTAGCTGGTTTTTTGCTGCCTCCCGCTTCAATACGAAGGTAATTAGCTCCCGATCCGTCCGTATGTAGCATGGAGTCCATAATTCCAAGGTTCTCCTCGGTAGGTTCTAGCAATACGGCACCACCACCATCACCGAAAATAATACAGGTGGTCCTGTCCTGGTAGTTGACAATAGAGGACATTTTATCTACCCCTATGATAATTACCTTTTTATGTGCACCAGTCTCGATAAACTGACTTCCCATAGTCAGGGCATATAAAAACCCAGAACAAGCAGCAGAAATATCAAAACTGTAACTGTTTTTAGCACCTACATTGTGCGCGATTATATTGGCTGTAGCAGGGAATAGCATATCCGGAGTTACAGTTGCACAGATTATCAAATCGATATCATCCGGGTTGGTATTGGTTTTTTCTAATAAACCCTTTACTGCAGCTGTGCCGATGACTGAAGTGCCTTGGTTTTCCCCTTTTAAAATTCTTCTTTCCTTGATACCTGTACGACTGGTGATCCATTCGTCGTTGGTATCTACCATGGTTTCCAGTTCTTTGTTGTCAAGTACATACTCGGGTACCCAGCCATGCACTCCTGTAATTACAGCTCTTTTTTTCATCTGATTGGTTCTATTCTCACATTGGAAACGGGTTGTCCTGTCTTTCGTGCGATTTTTTATTGAAAGTAATTTAGGGCAAATCCCATGTTAATTTATACTGTTTTTGTTAGATGATGTGTACAGTATTAAAATTTCGAATCCCAAAATTATTTAAAATGTACCTGTCCACCAAAGAATTCAAGGATATGTGAAAAATAAATCACAATGAGAATCAATATTTTAACGGATTTAACGCAGATGTTGTAATGAAATGAAAAAATTCATAAATTATAAATCAGTGCAATCCTTCCAGATTATATAATGAAAGTAAGTGTAAATAATAAAGAATATTCGGTAGAAGTGACCAATAACCCAAGTCTATTGGAAGTCCTAAGAGACCAATTTGATCTGACGGGCACCAAGTACGGCTGTGGTGAAGGGGCTTGTGGAGCATGTAAAGTTTTAGTCAATGGCATTCCCACCCCTGCATGCATAACGCCGGTTACATCAGTTTCAGGTAAAAAAGTGGTTACCATAGAAGGATTGGCCGAGAATGGAGAACTTCATCCAGTACAAAAGGTTTTGCTGGAAGAGGATGTTTTTCAATGTAGCTATTGCGCTTCTGGTATGATCATTACTGCTGTCGCTTTACTGAAACAACAGCCAACTGCTAACGTTCAGGAATTAATAGATGGGTTAAACGGGAATATCTGCCGCTGCTGTACTTACCCAGCTATAATCAATGCACTCAAAAAATTAAGTCAAAAAGAGGGTGAAAAATGAAATCTAAGGCAAACAAAAAGCAATCTCTAGGGATTAATATATTCAAACAGTCTGTTGGTAGTATTTCCAGAAGAAGTTTCTTTAAATATATGGGAACAGGGATAGCCACCTATATAGTTTGGTCAGATGTTTTTATCGCTTCTGCTTTACAAGTCAATGAAAAGCAATTGAAATTTCCTGACCAGGATCTTATTTCATCCTGGATTCATATTTCACCCGCTGGTGACATTACGGTTTTCACCGGAAAGGTAGAAATTGGCCAAAATATCAGGACTTCTCTGAGTCAGGTGGTGGCCGAAGAACTATTTGTTGCCCCCGAAGCTATAAATATGATCATGGGTGATACAGGGCTTACCCCTTATGACAGAGGTACCTACGGAAGCCTCACCACACTACAGATTTCTCCTATATTAAGAAAAGCTGCTGCAAATCTCAGGGAGATATTAGTGGAAGAAGCGCAAAAGACTTGGAAAATTGAGGCATCCAATTTATTTTTAAGAGACGGGATGGTAATCGACCCTATGGCAAACAAGATGTTGGGTTATGGAGACTTGGTGAAGGGTAAGCAACTTTTGAGAAAGGTAAATAAAAATGTAAAGACCATAGCTCCCAAAGAATGGAAGGTTGCAGGTCACTCAATTCCCAAAATTAACGGCAAGGACTTTATTATAGGGAAACACCGGTATGTTTCTGATATGGTTTTGCCGGGTATGGTTTTCGGTCGGGTGTTACGGCCACCAGCTTATGGAGCGAAACTACTAGATGCGGATACCAGCCAAGCTGAAAAAATCCCAGGTGTTAATGTGGTAAGGGAAGGTGATTTTATTGGGGTTACAGCAGCGGATACCTTAACGGTCGCTATTGCTTTGGCCTCTATTGAGAGTTCATGGGACCGTAGCCCTCCTATGCAGCGATCAGAGCTCTTTAAGCACTTAGTTGACACGGCTGCTGAGAAGAAAACAGTAAGTGAAGCGGTCGGTCAGGCCTTTGAACGGGCCGATATAAAAGTGGATAAAAGTTTTGAGATAGACTATATAGCCCATGTGCCCTTAGAGACCAGGGCAGGTTTAGCTTCCTGGAAAAATGGGCATTTGGAAGTATGGGCAGGGACGCAGCGACCATTTGGTCTACATGAAGAGTTACAGAAAACATTTGATTTGCCTGTTGATAGCATCCGAGTCTATGTGCCTGACACAGGTTCAGGTTATGGGGGGAAGCAAACGAGTGAGGTAGGGGTGGAGGCAGCCAGGTTATCCAAACATGTTGGAAAACCGGTGAAAATATGTTGGACCAGAGAGGAAGAGTTTAAGTGGGCTTATTTTAGACCGGCCGGAGTAATTCAGGTGCGTGCCTCTCTAAGCAATGGTAAAATTTCTTCGTGGGAGCTTCACAATTATAATTCGGGATCAGCAGGAATAGATTTTCCTTATTCCGGAGCCAAAGAACACCTTGAATTTCATCGCTCTTCTTCCCCTCTAAGGCAAGGCTCTTACAGGGCTTTGTCTTCTACAGCCAATGTTTTTGCAATGGAGTCTATTGTGAATGACCTGGCCATTGGTTCAGGTGAAGATCCCTTACAGTTTAGGTTAAAACATCTGGAAAATCCCAGATTAACAGCTGTAGTTAAAGCCGCTGCTCAGGAATTTGAATGGGAAAGACAGAAAAGCCAAGACAATATTGGGTATGGAATGGCCTGTGGGACCGTTAAAGGAGGTTTTGTCGCTACCTTTGTTGAAATAGAAGTCGAAAGGAAAACCAGGAAATTGATTGTTCGAGATGTGGTAACGGCTTTTGAGTGCGGGGTGATCATTAATCCAAGGCATTTGGAAAGCCAAGTAACGGGCTGTGTCCTCCAGGGATTAGGAGGAGCCCTTTTTGAGGCAGTGGATTTTAAAGATGGAAACCTGACCAATGCTAGTCTGACATCCTACCGGGTACCCAGGTTTAAAGATGCTCCTAAAATGAGAGTTATACTCTTGAATAGAGAAGATCTACCTTCTTCTGGAGCAGGTGAAGCCCCCATTGTTTGTATAGCCCCAGCTTTGCGCAATGCTATTCATAATGCTTCAGGGGTTAAGCTCTACAAGTTACCAATGTTGCCATCAGGTATTGTGCCAGACAATACCTGATGGAAATTTACAACATGGTTTAACCCGAAAAGGGCAATCGTTATTTTTTAAGTGATGATCCGCTGCGGCGGACAGAATCAGTCAATCGTTGTTAGCTTCTCGTGATCACTTTACTATTTGAGAAAGGTCAGGACAAGCGACTAAGAATTAGATAGCATAATCAGAATTTAATAGGGCTGTTACAATATGTATTGTGAAAGATCCCTGTTTTTCACTAAAGAATTTAGCCTTTCATTGACCAGCTCTTTTGTAATCATGATCTTGCTATTTGGTCCTATAGTGTCCGGTACGTCAAACAAGTAGTCGTTTAATAAATGACTCATAACAGTATGAAGTCTTCTGGCGCCAATGTTTTCAACCTCTTCATTGATACTAAAGGCTATGGCAGCGATCTCTTGTATGGCATCATCAGTATATTCTAGGTAGACTTCTTCCGACTCAAACAAAGCTTGGTATTGCTTCGTTAGGGCATTTTTGGGTTCTTTTAAGATTTTATAAAAGTCCTCCTGCGTAAGGCTAGTCAATTCAACTCTAATAGGGAATCTTCCTTGTAATTCAGGAATTAGATCAGATGGTTTGCTTACATGGAAAGCACCTGCTGCGATAAACAACACGTGGTCTGTATGTACCAAACCGTATTTGGTGTTGACCGCACTTCCTTCTACTATTGGTAACAAATCTCGTTGCACACCCTCTCTGCTAACATCTGGTCCGCCGGATTTGCCTGAACTGGAGGCTATTTTATCTATTTCATCAATAAATATTATACCGTTGTTTTCAGTCAGATTTATCGCCTGTTCCTTTAGCTCGTCAAAGTCAATCAGCTTGGCAGCCTCTTCTTCCATTAATATTTTTCTGGCTTCTGAGATAGTGACTTTTCTTTTTTTCGTGCGTTTGGGCATCATATTGCTGAGCATGTCCTGAATGCCTGCCATACTTGCTTCGTCCATCATGCCATTGCCCACCATTCCAATACCTGCCGGAGATGACTGTTTTACATTGATCTCAATCTTCCTGTCTTCAAGTTCACCATTTTTTAACTTTTCCTTGAACTTTTCCCTCGTCTTCTCATTGAGTTCCTGTTCGCTGGCATTGTCAGGGTTGAAATTCTCCTTTTGTTTTGATGTACTGAAGCCCGTACCTCTTACAGGGGGAATCAATATGTCTAGAAGCATGTCCTCTACGATTACTGCCACTTTTTCCTTTACTTCTTCATTCTTAGCTTCCTTTACCAGGGTGACAGCATGTTCTACCAAATCCCTAACCATGGACTCCACATCTCTTCCAACATAGCCAACTTCCGTAAATTTAGAAGCCTCCACTTTTGTAAATGGGGCATTGGCAATTTTAGCCAGTCTTCGAGCAATTTCCGTTTTACCGACTCCAGTAGAGCCAATCATAAGTATATTATTTGGCACAATATCCTTTTGGAGGTCAGATTTCACCATTAGTCGGCGAATCCGATTTCTTAAAGCAATGGCGACATTTCTTTTGGCCTCCGTTTGGCCAATGATATATTTATCCAGTTCAGCAACAATTTGCCTTGGTGTTAATTCATTCATTTTTTCAATTCTTTACAATGCTTCAGATTTCTTTCCTCCATCATCGAAGGTAAAATTCACAGGATTAGATACTTTTTCGTCAAGAAGAGCTAACGCTAAAACTTCTCTTACTTGGTCGACAAAATGAAACCGTACCCCTTTGAGGTAAGAATCATCGATTTCTTCTATATCTCTATGATTTCTTTTACAAAGAATGATGTCTTCAATTCCAGCCCTTTTAGCTGCTAGAATTTTTTCTTTAATCCCACCTACTGGCATTACCTTTCCTCTTAAGGTAATTTCTCCTGTCATCGCCAATTTGGGTTTGACTTTTCTTTGGGTGTAAAGGGAGGCTATAGCTGTAAGCATGGTAATCCCTGCTGATGGACCATCTTTGGGTACTGCCCCTGCGGGTACATGTATATGCAGATCATATTGATCAAAAACACGATAATCTATATCAAACATGTCCGCATGGGATTTTAAGTAAGATATAGCGGTCATGGCTGATTCCTTCATAACGTCACCCAACTGACCCGAAAGCGTCAGCTTACCTTTTCCTCTGCTAATGCTTGCTTCAATAAAAAGAATTTCTCCTCCCACTGAGGTCCAGGCCAGTCCTGTAACTACTCCTGCAATAGAATTATCCTGATAAATCTCCTTGTCAAATATTTCTCCACCAAGAATTTTCCTTACCAAAGCAGTGGTTATCTTTTTCTGGTACGGTACCTCCATCGCTATAGATTTAGCTATGTTTCGAATTACCTTACCTACTTGCCTTTCCAGGCTTCTAACGCCAGACTCTCTAGTGTAATCTTCTATGATTTTAACTAAAGAGTCATTAGAAAAAGTGATGTCTTTTGATTTGAGACCATGTTCCCTCCTTTGTTTGGGAACCAAATGCTTTTTAGCAATCTCTACCTTTTCTTCCATCGTGTACCCTGTGACCTCTATGATCTCCATCCTGTCTCTAAGAGCAGGTTGTAAATTTTCAAGGGTGTTCGCAGTAGCAATAAAGAGTACTTTGGATAAGTCGTAATCTACTTCAATATAATTGTCTACGAAAGCACTGTTTTGTTCAGGATCCAAAACTTCCAAAAATGCGGAAGATGGATCTCCTCTGAAGTCCGTGCTTAGCTTATCTATCTCATCCAAAACGAAAACAGGGTTTGAAGACTTTGCCTTTTTCATGTTTTGAATAATTTTCCCAGGCATAGCACCAATATAAGTTTTTCTATGCCCTCTTATTTCTGATTCGTCATGAAGCCCTCCTAGGGACATTCGCACGTATTTTCTACCCAAAGCTCTGGCAATGGACTTGCCCAGTGAGGTCTTCCCCACTCCTGGAGGGCCATATAGGCATAGAATAGGACCTTTGAGATTCTGTTTTAATTTTAGCACCGCGAGGTATTCAATAATTCTGTCTTTCACCTTGTCCAGTCCAGAGTGGTCTCTGTCTAGGATCTTCTTGGCTCTGTTAAGATCAAAATTATCGGTGGTAAAATCATTCCATGGAAGATCTACCAATACTTCAGCGTAATTAATGGCAATGGGATAATCTGCTGTAGCAGGGTTCATCCTCATGATCTTATCCAGTTCCTTATTGAACTGAGTGCCTACATCTTTGGGCCATTTTTTCTTTTTTCCTCTAAGCCTTAATTCTTCTACTTCTTTATCTGGGCCTTCATCACCTAATTCTGTTTGAAGGACTTTCATCTGCTGTCTTAAAAAATAATCCCTCTGCTGCTGATCAATATCAGTATGCACCTTTTTTTGGATTTCATTTTTGAGTTCGAGCATTTGAATGTCCTTCATCATAAACTCAAGCAATAGTGTGGCCCTGTCTATGCCATCATTAATTTCCAGTAGTTTTTGTTTGGAATCTACCGGTGCATTGATGTTTGATGAAAGAAAATGTGTCAGAAAGGAAGTACTGTCAATATTGTCAAGCGCTACCTGAGCTTCTCTTGGTATTTCTGGATTTAACTGCAGAATTTTAAATGCTGATTCCTTAAGAGATTGCTCTAAGGCTTCTATTTTTTTATCATTCTTGGGAAAAGTCTCATCCAGATAAGATACACTTGCCTGGAAATAAGGGTCCTCTGTTAATTCCTCTTCAATTTTAAAGCGTTTTTTTCCTTGGATAATTATCGTTGTATTGCCGTCTGGCAAAACAATCATTTTCACAATTTTAGCAAGCGTACCAACACGATAAATATCATCCCATGATGGATCTTCAATGTTTGGATTTCTTTGGGCACATACCCCGATAAGTTTATCCCCTTTCTGGGCTTTTTTTATAAGCTTTATCGATCGCTGTCTTCCTACAGTGATCGGGATAACTACACCAGGAAACAATACCGTGTTTCTTACTGAGAGTATGGGTATTTCTTTTGCGTAGTTTTCTTCTTTTATGCTGGTTTCATCTTCGTCATCAGTAATTAACTGAATAAGATCTCCTTCTCCCGAAAAATCCCCCAACATAAGTGAATGATATAATTGATTGTCGTTATTGTTCATACAGACATTATGACAGATGTTGTGTCATGTTATTTTATTGAAATAAGAAAAACCCCTATTAAACAAGTTATTATACAAGTCTAGTCCAATGCCTATGCCAATTTATTTCCGTTTACAAATTGTCATGCAATAAAAATTAGGGGCAAATTAAAAATGGGGATATATTATTTCTCCATTATAAAGAAATTCGCTTATTAGCTACCTGTGAAAAGCTTAAGAATATCATTCCCTATAGCAAATACCATGATAGCTAACAAAAGAACCATCCCGATTTTTTGTGAATTTTCAAGAAATCTATCAGAGGGACTTCTGCCGGAGACCATTTCATACAATAAAAACATTACATGTCCTCCATCCAAAGCAGGGATTGGAAGTAAATTCATGAAAGCTAATATCATTGAAATTAGTCCTGTAATGGACCAAAATTTAGTCCAGTCCCAAGTAGAACCATAGATTTTAGCTATCCCTATTGGTCCACTGACATTTTTTGTAGATACCTCCCCAGTGAACATTTTACCCATGGCTCTGGCATTGATTATGACGACACTAAAGGCTCTTTCCGCTCCAATTGGAATAGATTGGGCAAATGTATATTTTTTTCTTACTGGTTCAATTAAGTTGTCTGCAGCGATACCAATAGTTCCGTCCTCCATAACATCCAAACTGGTAATGATTTCCTGCTGATCTCTCACCAATGTCAAATCTACTAACTCACCTTTATGTTCGCCCAGAGCTGCCTGAAGTTCATTGAAATAGTGAATAGGTTGATCATTAACGGATATTATTTTATCTCCTTTTTGAATTCCTGCTTTCACAGCCGTTCCTTTAGGATTCACCTCTAGAATCGTAAAAGGAAAACGAATGCTAATGAAGTTTGACATGTTTTCCTCATTAGAAAAGGAATTAATAAAACCTCGGGGAATATTGATTTTCATACGCTCTCCATCTCTTACGATCGTATAATAACCATCAGAGCTAAGCAAGGCGTTGCCGCCGCTTAGGTCGTTTAAGGATTCATAAGGAACACCATTGATATCCAGTATTTTGTCTCCATCTTGAAATCCTATTTGCTGACCGATATCGTAAGCTACGATACCATGTTCAATCACCTGATCTCTGGAAAAATAGGTTTCGCCTCTACTGTATACCAGAAAGACAAAAATGATAATTCCAGTTATAACATTTACAATGACACCACCCAGCATTACTACCAATCTTTGCCATGCCGGCTTGGATCGAAACTCCCAAGGTTGAGGCTCTGCGGACATTTGTTCTTTATCGAGTGATTCATCTACCATTCCGGAGATTTTGACAAAGCCTCCTAAGGGGATTGCGCCTATAGAATACTCAGTTTCTTTCCATTGGAAACCAATTATTTTTGGCGGAAATCCTATTGAGAACTTTTCAACCCTCATTCCAAACATTTTTGCTGCCAGAAGGTGTCCCAATTCATGTAGGCCGACTAAAATCGACAAGCCGAGGAGCAATTGCGCTACCATTATTAATGTATCCATTCTTTATTTTCTACTAATTAATTCTTCTGAAATTATTCTCGTTTCTCTGTCTGTCGCAATTAAGTCGTCCAAACTAGGTTTTTTTATAAAACTAATTTTATCCATGCTCTGTTCAATAAGGTCTGACATTTCAAGGAATTTGATTTTGTCTTGCAAAAATGCTGCCACTGCTATTTCGTTGGCAGCGTTTAAAGAACAAGCAGCATTCCCACCTTTTTTTAAGGCCGCAAAAGCCAGGTCAAGGTTTTTAAATGTATCCCTATCCGGCTTTTCAAACTCAAGGCTGGGGTAATCCATAAAATCAAACCTCTGAAAATTAGATTTGATCCTGTCAGGGTAAGATAAGGCAAATTGAATAGGAATACGCATATCTGGTAGTCCAAGTTGTGCTTTTATCGATCCGTCTTCGAATTGTACTAATGAATGAATGATTGATTGTGGATGAACTACTACATCAATCTGATCTACTTCTAATCCAAAAAGCCACTTTGCCTCTATAACTTCCAGTCCTTTATTCATCAAAGATGCGGAATCTATTGTGATTTTCGCTCCCATATCCCAATTGGGATGTTTGAGTGCTTGCTCCTTGGTGACATTTTTTAAGAAATCACGGTTCTTACCCCTAAAAGGTCCGCCAGATGCAGTAAGTATGATTTTTTCGATAGGGTTATGAAATTCTCCTACAAGACACTGAAAGATAGCAGAATGCTCTGAATCCACAGGATAGATGTTTACCGCTTTCTCTTTGGCAAGCTTAGTGATAAGGTCTCCCGCGACTACTAAGGTTTCTTTATTGGCTAAGGCAATGGGTTTACCAGCTTCAATAGCTTTGATCGTAGGTATCAATCCTGCATAGCCTACCAAAGCTGTCAATACAATATCAATAGTTTCCATTTCTACTACCGATGCTATGGCTTTTTCGCCAGCATATACTTTGATAGGATGTTTAACCAGTGCTTCCTTTACTTCCTGATAATGACTTTCGTTGCCAATAACTACAACATTTGGTTGAAAAGCAATCGCTTGCTTAATTAGTAGGTCTTTGTTGTTTTGAGCAGTAAGTACTTCTACCTGAAACTTATCAGAATGTTGCTGAATTACATCTAAAGCTTGGGTACCTATACTGCCTGTTGAGCCTAAGATGGCCACACGTTTATTTGTAGACATGGAAATTTTTTACTTTCAAAAAGGCACAGTACTAAACATGACACCTTACGTTATTTTCTAGAGACAAATTTACAAGGTAAAATCAGTATTCCCGTTTTTTTCAAACTTTTTAAAGCAGATGTTTTTTTGGTGCAAATTTGAAAAAGGATTTATCATGGTTTTTTTTAACATAAAAATGTTTAAAAAATGTTAAATAAATTGACTTAAAAAAGCGAAAAGTCGTATTTGATAGTGGACTCAATGTTTTTAGATATGTTAAAAAATGTTCTATTAGTTTTAGTGGCATTTATTGGTGGGATAATAGGTGCATGGGTGTTTCAAGAATTTTTAAGTGAGGAATTGTCAATTGAGAAAACTGAGAATTATAGTTTGATTCAGGATAACCCTACCTCACAACTTACCAATTTGGCACATTCAAATGGACCTTCGGTGCAACAAATGAATCCGGTGCCTGATTCATTTGTGGACGCCTCAGTAAATAGTACCAACTCGGTAGTGTTTATTAAAAATTTTTCAGGGACAGATTCTCGAAGGTACAGTGTCTTTGACTATTTTTTCGGACAGGGAATGGCGCAGCAAACAGTGAGTACTGGATCAGGTGTAATTTTTTCAGCCGATGGATACATTATTACCAATAACCATGTCATAGATAAAGCAGAAACAATAGAAGTAATCCATAAAAAGAGAACTTATAAGGCAAGTTTGATTGGTTCTGATGCCAATACTGATATCGCAGTGCTGAAGATTGAAGCGGAAAATCTAAAAGCCATTGGAATAGGTAGCAGTCGTTCTTTGAAGATAGGAGAGTGGGTTTTGGCAGTAGGTAACCCGTTTAACCTTACCTCCACGGTGACGGCAGGGATTGTTTCTGCTAAAGAGAGACAGATCAATATTATGGGAGGAGAATTTCCTTTGGAATCCTTTATTCAGACAGATGCTCCGATTAATCCTGGGAATTCAGGAGGCGCGTTGGTAAATATAAGAGGTGAATTGGTAGGGATTAATACGGCAATTTTGAGTAGGACAGGATCTTACACAGGATATGGTTTTGCCGTTCCAGTAGATATTGCTACCAAAATCGCCAATGACCTGATTCGGTTTGGCGAAGTTCAAAAAGCAATACCTGGTGTTGAAGTCACGGTAATTACTCCGGAGAGTGCAGCGGAAATGGGCCTTAAATCTTTAGATGGTGTCATTGTTGCCCACGTTATCAGAAATGGGGCCGCAGAGAAATCAGGAATCAAAGTCAATGATGTTATTGTTCAGGTCGATGGGAATGAAATATCAGGAAAAGGAAGCTTTGAGGAGGCTTTGTCTTATTATTACCCTGGTGATAAGGTGACAATTGGCTACCTAAGAGGCGGCAAGCAGAATTATGTTCAAGTTACGATGCAAAATCTCCTAGGTGGTACTGGAGTCATCAAAAGGTCTTTTTTTTCATCCCCACTATTAGGTGCCAAACTAGAGGCCATCAATGCAATTGAAATGGATCGTTTTGGGATCCCTTATGGAATAAAACTAACCTCAATGACGCGAGGATACTTGAGAGATTTAGGATTTGGAGAAGGTTTTATCCTTACCAGTCTAAATGACCAGCCTGCAAAAGACCCTGAGGTGGTAGGGAAGTTTTTAGAAGATTTTAGTGGACAATTGAAAGTGGAAGGACTTACTCCGGGAGGTCGCTCTTTTGCTCAATCTTATTCTGTCAGGTAGTCAAAAAGGTAGTTTTCATTATTTATTGACTTGTCCTTAAATTTATTTGGAGTAGATCCTTTTCGGGGGTTTTTAATATAAAACCCCCGAAAAGGATTAGTTATATTTCCTTTGTCGGTTTAAAAGGTTTGGCGTAGGCCAATCTGGCTAGTTTATTTACGGTATGGTAGCTGTCTAATCCTGAGACGGTGATGGTTCCCAACTTGTCAAGTGCGATGAAACCCTCTTCTTCTACTGCCTGTGGCGCTACCCACACTTCTTCTATGCTTCCGATAATTAAAATCGTTTCGTTGGCAGACAATGTTATTTTATCCTTTAGGAGGCAGGCGATTTTTAATGGGCTTTCTTTCACAAAAGGAGCTTTGAAATTATTGAGGTACTCTTCTTTAAGTCCCGTTGCTTTAAATTCTGACTGATCCCATCTCGCACTACACTGATGGGCTGCTTTATAAAACGATTCAGTTACATGGTTGAGGGTAAAATATCCATTTTGAAGGATATTTTCCAGCGTATGACGTTCTACCGTATGTGGACGGAATAGAATACCAACTGTGGGTGGATTAGCTCCAATATGAAAAACCTGACTGAAGGTAGCCAGATTGGTTTCAGACGTTTCTTCATTAATAGTACCAACTAAGTTCAGGCTTTTATAGCCACTGAGACAATTCACGAAGTCTCTGTTAAATGACTTCCCTTTATTCAACAGCTCATCTTTTGTAAAATGCTTCATTATGTAAGTATGGCTTCTTCTATGTTATCACAATACTTTATGTCCAGCTTGTGGATAATATTCCCAGGATTATTCTCAACAATATCTTTTTTAGCGATCATGACCATTTTCACGAACCAATTTTCTGCTGGCAATATTTTTCTGTGAGTTTTAATCCCTTGAAAGTACACTTCTTTTTTCCAGTCAAGGTAATACCATTCCATACTAGGCTGATGAAAAGCCCTCAAAGCCCTCTTATCAAAAATGAATTTATGATAAGTGCCTTTTTCGATAACTGAAGAAATCTTATGAAAAATTTGTTTAAAATTCTCAATGGGAACGTAATCAACCAAAAGTTCACAAATAATTATTCCCGTTGTTTCGTTGACTAAAACCCTAGCATACCTCTCTTCAAAAGATATTTTAAAGTTTTGTAATGCAGATTTGTTTAAGGTGTCGTTCATATTTCGTCATTGTTCTTACCCGTACTCATTATTTTACGGAGAAAATGAATAATAAATTTAATGAAAAGGGCTTTTTCTTTTATTTTTTTCGCTTTCAACTTCCTGTTTGAAACTTCCAAGATTATCTTCCAGCTTTATGGCGTAATTGATCGTAGTTTTCATCAGTTCCTGTTGCGCTGATATTTGTTCTTTTAATCGCGAAAGCTCTTGATTGATATCAACTAGCTTTTCTTCATATTCTTTTCTTAATAACTCTATTTCAAGTTTTGCCTTTTTTAATTCTTCTTTAAAAATTAAATATGATTCCGGTGGAGTCCTCATTTCTCTACTGTTTTAATATTAGGGACGATCCCTTTGACTAACTTCACTTTTATCATTCTTATCAACGTAGTAATCCGAATAATTACTTAATAGCCGACATTCCACCATCTACTTTTAGAACTTGTCCGGTAATCCACGATGATTTATCCGACAATAAAAAAACAGTGGATGATGCAATGTCCTCTACAGTTCCAAATCTTCCCAATGGGTGTCTCTTTTCTGCTGCCAGCTTCTTTTCGTCTGTGGAAAGCAAGGCCTTTGCCAATGGTGTATCCGTAAGAGATGGAGCGATGGCATTCACGCGAATCCCTGAATTTGCCCATTCAGCAGCTAATGCTCTGGTAAGCCCTTCTATTGCGCCTTTAGCTCCTGCCACCGAGCTGTGAAACCCAAGTCCTGTCTGGACTGCCACGGTGCTATAAAGTACTACAGAAGCAGATTTGGCTTTTTTCAACGAAGCTTCTAAACTCTGAAGTGTTTTAATTGCCCCCAAATAATTAATCTCAATATCTTGCCTAAAATCTGTAATTTTAAGCCTTTTAAAAGGTTTAAGGTTGATGGTGCCAGGGCAGTATACCAAGCCATGAACGGTTTCAGGTAAATTCGGTATTTCTTCAAAATCATTCAAGATATCTAATTGATTGTCACCTATTTTAGATCTTGAATAAGAATAAATATTAGCTCCCTCGCTGGATAGTATTTCTTCTACCTTTTTACCAATACCACTGTTTCCTCCTATAATTACTATGTTCTTTCCCTTCATTAATCTAGTCTTTATTTACTTATAAGAATGAAATAAAGATCAAATTGTTTAATAATTCTCACTAAATATTGGTGTTAATCTGAAAAAAAAATGAGAATAAGCAAAGCTGCCACCTTTTAGGGGTGGCAGCTTTGCTTGAGATGCTAGTTGAATGCTGTAGAGGAAATTTAGGACCTATTGTCTAGCCATCGAAATGTATTTGAGAAACTCATTTCTTTTTTGCGGATCATTTTCAAATTGTCCACTATAAAATGAGGTGACTGTACTACTTGTAGTATCTCTTACTCCTCTACTGGATACGCACATATGATCTGCATCCAAAATTATTGCTACGTCATCTGTTCCCAGTGCTGTTTTTAGTTCATTGCCAATTTGTACCGTAAGCCTCTCCTGAACTTGAGGTCTTTTTGCAAAGTATTGGACAATTCTATTTATTTTAGATAATCCGATTACGTTGCCTTTAGAAATATAAGCAACATGAGCTTTTCCATAAATGGGCACAAAATGATGTTCGCAATGGGAGAAAAAGGTTATGTCTTTTTCTACCAACATTTCATTGTACCTGTATTTATTTTGGAATAATTTGACATCAGGCTTATTTTTAGGATCCAATCCCGAAAAAACTTCTTTAACAAACATTTTTGCTACTCTTCTTGGTGTTCCTTTGAGACTGTCGTCTTTAAGGTCCATCCCAAGGATGTACATGATTTCTTTAAAATGCTTTTCGATCAATACCATTTTCAGGTCATCGTCCATTTCAAAAGCATCTTCCCTCAATGGTGTCTCATGGTAGGAAGAAATATGGTCGTCTCCTAAGTCGTCAATAGTTTGATTAAGGTCAATCCCCGCTGAATTCAACAAAGTTTCTTTCTGTTTCATATAATCGAATTGTTAAGTCGTATTTTAATTCAATTTTTTCTCTCAAAATATTCCAAATAACCACAGCAATGTTTTCTGCAGTTGGATTAAGGTTTTTGAATTCATCGACATCTAAATTTAAGTTTTTGTGATCAAATTTACTTGTTATATACTCTTTTATGACATCCTTCAGTTTCTTCATGTCATAGACATAACCTGTGTCAGGGTCTATTGGACCAGATAATTTTACTACTAGATCATAATTGTGTCCGTGGTAGTTGGGGTTGTTACACTTTCCGAAAACGGCATCGTTTTTCTCTTCCGACCACTGGGGGTTATGAAGCCTATGGGCCGCATTAAAGTGTTCCTTTCGATAGATGGCTATTTTCATAAGTTCTCTAACAGACTAATCTGCATTTTTGTTTATTTTGAAGGTATTAAATCACCGAAGGAGAAGAAAATGTAAACTAACTATTTTTGTTAAAAGACCTAATAACTCGTGTTAATCCCATTTTTTTTAATTCCAACCGAAAGAACAAATAATTATGGCCTATCGGTTCAAAATTAATTAAATAATGAATAATGTTGGCCCGTTGGTTAAGTTTAAATAGCCTAGGGATTGAGTGGTTATTTCAGGTTTTGCAAGGCAAAATCAGGGGTGAATTTTTTCAAATGTTGCACATTAGGTAATCTACCAAGGTTTTTTAAAAATTGTAATGTAGTTTCAAATAATAATTTTTGAGGGAGGTAAAATATTTTTCATGGAAATCCGTTCAAACTTTAAGAAGATATTTAGCTAGGCCCTAAAACGACATGGCTTTTACTCCGGTTATGTAATATAGTTCGTAGTAGTATGCTCTGATTTTCCTCAGAAAGTGGTTTAATCACAAGGAAATTACACCATTTGAAGACTTCACCATTACAAAAAAGGGTTTGATTAAGAGGTGATTCCATCACTTAATGGAATGTTTATTGCTTATTTCGGGTTTAAAAATTTGAGTAAGTTCAAGAAATTTAGATTTTGGATAAATAATCCTGAAATAGCTAAGAAGAAGTGGAAAAGGTCTTACAACGAATGGGTTAGATATAAATCCAACCTTTTCATAGATGAGTATTTCTTTTTCAAGGTTGCTTTAATGCGGAAATCTTCTTTTCAAAAATATAATTTATGATAAAAATTTTCGCTTTTACGCTTCTTATTGTATGTCCGGTGTTCTCATTCGAAGATACACAATTACACGGACTTGTTAAAAAAATTGAGCCAAATTCCGTTTCGAATAAGGTAGTATCTTCTGTAGAAGATATTTGGGACAGTATCCGTTCGGATCAAAAATCGTTGAAAAAAGAGGTGTTGCTGATGGCATATGAAGGTTACCAGAAAATGGTGGACGATGGCTTGCTTGAAGAAGGAAAGCCATTGACAATTATTGATTTTGATTTGCCCTCCTCCGAGGAAAGACTTTGGATTATAGATATCCAAAATCAAGGTCTGGAATATGTTTCCTTGGTGGCTCATGGGAGAAACTCCGGTGGGCTTCATGCCGAAAATTTCTCTAATGTTCCGGAGAGTTATATGAGCAGCCTTGGTTTCTATCTTACTGGTGAAACTTACACAGGGAAGCATGGACAATCCTTGAGGCTGGATGGAATGGAAAAAGGGATCAATGACAACGCTCGGATAAGGGCAATTGTAATGCACGCTGCCAAATACGTAGAGAATTCATTTGTTAAGCTTCATGGCAGGCTGGGTAGAAGCCTGGGCTGTCCTGCACTTCCCGATGATAATTTTGAGGAAATTATTGATTTGATAAAGAATAAAAGCTGTTTGTTTATCCACGCTAGCAAGAATACCTATAAAAATCAATCAACTTATATCGGGCATTTGTTGGCAGGTTAAATCCCATTGTCTCCTTGGTCTCAATATGTTTTCTTCAAAGGTTTCTGCAATAATTCGAAAAGTTCATCATCTCTTGAATAAATATCCTTTCTAACTTGGTCTTTATTTTTGCTGTCTGTCCAAAAAGTGAGGTAGAGGATGATGACAGGAATTTTTCTTGTAAGGGTCACAGATTTTTCTTTATTCGCTACCATAGCCTTTTTTATCAGTTCATCTGTCCACAAAGGCTGGTCCGCAAGTAATAACTTGGCCAACTCAAATGGCTGTTGGATACGAATACATCCCGAACTCAAAGCCCTGTCCTCCTTGAAAAAAAGCGTTCTGGCAGGAGTGTCGTGAATGTATACATTGTGTTTATTCGGAAACATAAACTTCACCTGCCCAAGAGAATTACTATTTCCGGGGTCTTGCCTTATCATGTATTTGAAATTTTTGCTGTTTACTGAATTCCAGGTGATTTCAGAAGGGCTAATTTCCTTTCCTGAAAAATCGAGTATCCGCATGTTTTTAGCCGCCAAGTAATGCTGATTTTTCTTAATTGAGGGAAGTACCTCATTTTTTAATATGGTAGGAGGTACTGTCCATGTAGGGCTAAATACCATATAAGACATAGCAGCATTGAAAACAGGTGTTTTTCTATACGATTTACCTACAATAGCATTGGAGTGAAGCAAGGTGTCCGTCTTCCTGATATAATCCATGGCGTAATTGGCAATATTCACAAGTATCATCTCTTGGACTGTAGTATCAGGAAGCCACCTCAAGCGTTCCATATTTACGCCGACCTGCTTAATGAGTTCTTGGGGACTCTTGTTCAAAGCATCGATAGTAGCCTTCCCCAGTACACCATCTGGCTGTAGGCCGTTTCTTTCCTGAAAAAGTTTAACACCTTCCAATAAAAGCGAATCATAAACTTCCTCAGTTTCGGGTTGAATGGGGGAAGCATTTAAATCTCCCCAAAACAGTAACCTTTCCCTGATAACTTTCACTTTCGGGCTGGTCTGCGCAAGCTCGATTGGTTCCTTTATCGTTATTATGTCCCAGTTTTTAGCGCCTTGATTTTTTTGAAGCCCTAAGTACCTTATCATGGACTGTCTCATGCGTTTGTAAATGGCAAACTTGGGTTGAAGACTAAATAACTGTGTCCTGACATTGTCTTGGGAAACAGCCAAGTGCAGTTTTTCCAAAACCTCAGGCTCGTTGCCTTTTTGCATGATTTCCCAGGAACCATTAATATGTTCCGGGTGAACTTTCCCTCCGAAAACATGATGGGCATAAACGATAAATGCATCACTAAGCAAAAAATCTACCTTGGCCAATTCATGTGGCGTTAATGAAGTTCCTGTGAAATATTTCTCAAAAAAAATATTGAGGCCATCGAGGTGGTAGTCCTCTGGGATTAAGCCTTCAAATGCAGCCTGTTGTATAAGAAATCGCAATTCCAGTGCATTGCAGTTTAAGGTTTGATTGTCAGACCATCCTGGTTCAAATGCCCTGTCGGAATAAAAGGTAAGTAATTCTGTGCTTGAATGTAAAGGGCTTTCGTCAAAGAGGATGTTCAAATAAGTGCTGTCCCCTTCGAGTATCGTTCTGATTTCGTTGGTCACCAATTGGTTTTGAGAAAAGGCCTCGATCCTTAAAAAAGCCATTTGGAATACCAGAAGAAAATAGAAACAATACTTTACTTTTCTCATAATAGCGAATAATTTTTAATTTCCTAGCATCCAGGCACTTTTAACCCAACTTGAAAATAGTTACTCACAACCATCTTATTTACAGCATTTTGTAATTTTTATTTTTACAATTGGGGGACTACTTTTGTTTTTCTCAC
>Ga0222654_1000162_pt1 | contig 56646 bp, 54 predicted proteins | sample AntAcemetagen421_FD_179805 | JGI IMG/M metagenome (GOLD analysis project Ga0222654, IMG submission 179805) | Saline water microbial communities from Ace Lake, Antarctica - #421 | ecosystem: Environmental > Aquatic > Non-marine Saline and Alkaline > Saline | place: Antarctica: Ace Lake...
ACCACGCCTACGCTCGTCAAAGTCGACATCAAAGTCGGGCATGGAAACGCGATCCGGGTTCAAAAATCTCTCAAAAATCAACCCGTGTTTTAGCGGATCCAATTCGGTAATCCTCATGGCAAAGGCAGCCATCGAGCCCGCCCCAGAGCCTCGACCCGGTCCCACGCGAATGCCACGAGACTTGGCCCAGTTGATGAAATCTGCCACGACAAGAAAATAGCTGGCGAAACCCATCTGAGAGATCACACCAATTTCGTACTCAGCCTGTTCCTTTACGCGATCAGGGACACCGCTGGGATAGCGGACTTCGAGTCCCCGACGCACCTCTTTCTCGAAAAAGCTGACTTCACTCTCACCCTCAGGAACACCAAAGATCGGCATGTAATTTGCGGATTCATCAAACTCCACGTGGGCTCTACTGGCAATCAGCAACGTGTTGTCACTGGCCTCCGGAAAATCGGAAAAGAGTGCTCTCATTTGGGCCGGGGTTTTCACATAAAACTCGTTCGAATCAAACTTGAATCTTTTGGGGTCATCCAAGGTGGAACCAGATTGAACACACAGCAAAGCGGCATGCGCGTCGGCGTCCGCAGCTGTCGTGTAGTGGAGATCATTTGTTGCAAGAAGTGGCAGCCCAAGGTCCTTGGCGAGTTTCAATAGGTCCGGGAGGACCCTCTTTTCGATTCCCAAACCATGGTCCATGATTTCGACAAAGTAGTTGTCAGCACCAAAAATTTCTCTAAATTCTGCGGCCGCTGCGACAGCTTTGTCATATTGCCCTAACCGCAAATAGGTCTGCACCTCAGAACTTGGGCAGCCTGTCGTTGCGATTACCCCTCTGCTGTAGTTCTGAAGCAATTCGCGGTCCATTCGGGGCTTGAAGTAATACCCCTCCAGTGATGCCTTCGAGGACATTCGAAAAAGGTTGTGCATCCCCTCCGTGGTCTCTGCCAGAAGAGTTACGTGAGTGTAGGCCCCTGCGCCCGAGACGTCGTCTTCGCCCCCGTTCCCCCACTTGACCCTCGTCTTGTCACTTCGATGGGTGCCAGGCGTCAAGTAGGCCTCGACCCCTATCACAGGGTTCACACCGGCGGCCGTGGCCTGTTTCCAGAATTCGTAAGCTCCAAACATGACCCCGTGGTCCGTCATGGCAACGGCCGGCATCCCCTGGTCCGCAACCTCCGCCACGAGTGACGCAACTTTTGCTGCACCATCCAGCATCGAATACTCGGTGTGCACATGAAGGTGTGCAAACGAGTCGCTAGATGAGCTCACAAAGGTCTCCTATAACTCACGGGAGCTTCTAGGATAATCCGCCACCGCCGAGCGGCTCACTGACACCCCGCGCCTAAGGCTTAAGTCGCTCAAGCGCCACCTGAAGGTCTTCAGGAATGGGGCTATCTACGTGCACAAGCTGGCCGCTCACAGGGTGAGCAAACTCTAGTTCGCTCGCGTGCAACCACTGCCGGGTAACCCCGAGCTTTTCCGCGATTGTCGGGTCTGCGCCATAAACCGTATCTCCCACAATGGGGTGTTTTTGCGCTGACATGTGGACCCGTATCTGATGTGTCCGCCCCGTCTCCAAGGTCACCCGCAGGAGGCTGGCGGAGGCAAAAGCTTCCAAAGTTTCATAGTGTGTGATGGAGTCACGGCCCCCGGAGACGACCGCAAAACGCCAGGAAGAACTGGGGTGACGCCCGATTGGGGCATCAATAGTCCCCACCGAAGGGTCGGGACGTCCTTGGACCAGCGCACGATAGATTTTGTGAATCTCGCGAGCTTTGAAGGCACGTTTCAGTTTGCTGTACGCAATCTCAGATTTGGCAACCGCCATGATCCCCGAGGTGCCCACATCCAGACGATGCACAATTCCTTGACGCTCTGGTGGACCAGAGGTGGAAATTCGGTAGCCCGCCCCCGCTAACGCACCCAGAACGGTGGGACCATCCCAGCTGGGAGCGGGGTGTGCGGCAAGACCGGGCGGTTTGTCCACCACCACGACATCATCATCGTCATAAAGGATTTTCATCGACTCAACAATGATGGGTTCGATCGTGGGGGCACGTTTAGGTTCAAACGTCACATCCAACATCGCACCCGCCACCGCACGGTCGCTCTTGATACCAGGTTTCCCTTCGACTACCGCTCCACCCTGGTCTATGACGTCTTGCGCAAAGGAGCGCGAAAAACCAAAGAGTCGCGATAACACCACGTCAAGACGCTCCCCGGAAAGACCTTCGGGTACCGCGATAGTCCTCGTCTCAGGCATCGGCGGTATCAGCGTTCGGCTTACGCGCCCGGCGCGGGCACCGGTGGCAGTGTTGCTACGTTCGAATCGAGCGTCGAGTCCAATCCCCGCACCTGCTCGTTGATGAAGCTCTTCAGGCTGGTTCGGTATTCGCGCTCAAATGCTCTGAGGTCCTCCACAGTTTTAATAATGGAACTGCGCTCCGCTTCAAGTCTCGCCACAGCGGCACGGTGGTCTGTCTCCGCCTCAGCAACAATCCGGGCAGCTTGAGCGTGGCCTTCCGCAATGAGTTCATCGCGCTTTTGAATACCTTCTCGCACGTGCTCCTCATGGAGGCGCCGGGCAAGTTGAAGCAGGTTATTGGCATTTTCTGTGTCAACAACCTCTCCGCTCGACGCGGCGGGCGAGACACCCACTGGGCTCGCCGTGGGGCCGCCACGCTGGAGTTCCGCAATCCGACCTTCTGTTGCCGCCAACTTTTGAACATAAACTTCGTTTTCCGCCACAACACGCCGAATCTCCACGACAACTTCGTCGAGAAAATCATCGACCTCGTCCTGGTCGTAACCTTCGCGGAATTTCGTGGACTGAAAACGTTTGTTGACAATGTCCTCGGGTTTAAGCGCCATGAAACTTTACCTTTGCGATAGTGCGGCAGTGGTTCAGTCGAGTCGCTTTAGCGCTTCGACCTCCCCCAGGTTACCCCTCACAGGGACAAAACGGCGTATCTAGCGCAAACTTCCCACAAACGACCATGCGATAAAGGTCGCAAACATGAGAACGCTCCATCCCAGGTCAATTGCAGCACCACCGAACCGTATGGTGGGGATCACTTTTCGCACCGCCGTCAAGGGACGATCGGTTGCGGAATACGCCGCCTCGGCAACCACCAGGACGGGTCCTTTGGGCCGAAAACCTCGGGAGAGCACCTGTATCCAATCAAAAATAAAACGCACCCAGAGGGCTAACAAAAAAAGTCCAAGGGCAAAGTACACAACGGAAGCAATAATTGACATGAGAACTCCAGTATTCCCTCGTCAGCTGAGGAACGGCCCGGTTTAGCTTGTTAGCGCAGCATCGAGTTCGGACTCCACCCCGTCACCGTCTCCACTGACGAGCACGTGAGAGGGTGAAAGGAGGAAAACTTTGGGGGTCACACGCTCGATGTGACCATAAAGACCTTGGGATAAGCCGCTCGCAAAATCAACGAGGCGACGAGCTTCGGATTCACTCATTTGGGTGAGGTTGATGATGACGGGGACGCCCTCGCGAAACGATTCTGCGATGATTCTTGCGTCGTCATACTTTTGTGGGTGGACCGTCAGAATCTCGTTCACATCACTCACCCCTTGTTTGGATCCGCGTCGAAGCGGTGTAACGGTGGCTCGCTGTGCCGGTGGCGCAGTGGTCGTTTGTGAGGCGGCGCGAGGCTGATATCCCTGTTCGTCCAGTGATTCTTCGGCAAGGCCTAGGAACTCTAGGGTCTTGCGTAGTGGATTCGACATGTGTGCCCCTTCAACCGTTGTGGTGGGTTAAGGGTAGGTCGGATCTGGCCGTTTCCCGGTAATTGCGCTTCCAATGCGTAGGTGTGTCGCGCCACGGGAAATTGCTTCCACAAAGTCGCCAGACATCCCCAAAGAAAGGTCGGTAGCCCTCGGAGCTAGCTCCCACAACTGTTGCTGGAGCACCAACACGCGATCAAAAGCCACGCGCGGGTCTTCATCGACGGGCGCCACGGCCATGAGTCCGCGCAGCAAGAGGTTTTCTGTTGCCAGCACCCCTTCCGCAAGGGACAACATGTCCTCTGGCTCCACACCCCCTCGACCTGGCACATCGGTGAGGTTCACTTCGAGAAAAACATCGAGGTCCTTTTCCGATTGGGACAGGCTCTTCGTCAACGAGGGCCGATCCAGAGAATGAATCACCGAACAGTACTGGGCAACCGCCTTAGCCTTATTGGATTGCAACTGCCCGACAAAGTGCCAGGTGAGGGGAACATCGCGTAATTCTTCAAACTTTGCCGAGGCTTCCTGGTGGCGGTTCTCCCCTACGTGCTCCACACCAGCTGCGACAAGCTCACGGACTAGCGATGAGGGATGAAACTTCGTTACCACAATGGTCGTGATGTCTCCCGGCGTCCGGCCCACAGCCTTCGCGGCATCCGCTATCTGTTCTTGGATCGTGTGCCATCGGGCCGTGGGGGTGTCTGCCGCCACGATTTAGCGCAGGAATTCAGGAACGTCGAGCTCACCATCATCGGCGGCATCCCGTGCGGACACCGGGCTGGCCTGCGGTGTGCTGGGTTCCTCTTCCTCGGGAAGTAACCAGGACTCTTCGGCAACCGGGGGCTCGTTCTCCGGAAGTTCTTCGACTACCGCGCGCGAACGCTGCTGAGATTCATCAAAGCCCGCCGCAATGACGGTGACCCGAACTTCATCCCCTAACGAATCATCGATCACCGCACCGAAAATAATGTTCGCATCGGGGTGGACAGCTTCCCCGATCAGTTTTGCGGCGTCATTAATTTCGTACAAACCAAGATTTGATCCCCCTTGGATGGAAAGCAGGACCCCATGTGCGCCCTCAATGCTGGATTCCAGTAAAGGTGAGGCCACCGCAAGCTCTGCCGCCTTGATGGCGCGATCGGCTCCCCTGCTCGAACCGATCCCCATCAAAGCGGTACCCGCATGTTGCATCACGGATTTAACGTCAGCAAAGTCGAGGTTCATCAACCCGGGTGTGGTGATGAGGTCGGTGATTCCTTGGACGCCGGCTAACAGAACCCGGTCGGCTGTCTCAAAAGCTTCGAGCATGCTGATGCTGCGGTCCGAAACCTCGAGCAGTCGGTCGTTTGGCACCACAATGAGGGTGTCAACCTCATCCTCGAGTGCCTGAACCCCCACATCGGCTTGGGACATCCGGCGCTTTCCTTCAAAGGAAAAAGGCTTTGTGACGACGCCGACGGTAAGAGCACCAATAGATTTTGCGATGCGAGCTACGACAGGCGCTCCGCCCGTTCCCGTTCCGCCACCTTCCCCTGCGGTCACAAACACCATGTCTGCCCCCGCAAGAGCCTGCTCGATTTCTTCTTGGTGGTCTTCGGCCGCCCGGCGACCCACTTCAGGGTCAGCTCCCGCACCCAAACCTCGGGTCAGGTCGCGTCCAATATCAAGCTTTACATCGGCGTCACTGAGCAATAGTGCCTGTGCGTCGGTGTTGACAGCAATAAATTCAACCCCTCGGAGACCGCGCTCAATCATGCGGTTAACCGCATTGACGCCTCCACCACCCACGCCCACCACTTTGATGACAGCGAGGTAGTTACTTTGACCGGTCACCGGTGCTCCTTTGCGCTAAACATTCAAGCTTTAGTTGAAGATAAGACTTATCGTCAGGTTTATCGGCGCTGACGCTACGGGGTCTTTCGCCCAGCCACGGCCAAGGCTTGGGCGTGTCGTCGAACCGGGTTCAACCTGTGATTCCTCAGCCTTTGGCCCGAATCACAACGCTCTCCGGGGTTGTGACATCAATTATTTGAGAGGGGTCAGACCCAGCGGCACGGAGGGCTGCGGTGAGCACCCTTGCTTTCTCTCGCGCACGATTCGAGCTGCCCCATACGACTTCGTGAGATGCGCCCCGAATACTGAAACGGACATCATCGAGCGTTGTCGCCGTTATCGCGTCAACCCGCGAGAGAAGCTCGTCCGGCAGGGCCAACAACACGCGGGAAACGGCGCCATAGCTGGGAGAATTTTGGTCCGCCGCGACCAGGATGATCGGCAAATCAAGTGGTGATGCGGCTGATTCCCACAGTTTCACTCCCGCGGCATCCACAACGCTGTACTGGCTGCCCTGGGCCACCGCGCCAATCGGTTTGCGCTCCACAATGGTCACCACCAGTGTGCCGGGCGGTTCAATGCGAGTTTCAAAAGCCTGAATCAGGCTGAGCGGTGCTAAAGCATTGCCCACCCGTTCGGTGCTCACCCTGGCCAGGGGCTCCCCCTGTAGAGAGTTGAGGGCCTGTGCAACCTCGCCTGGTTGAAGTCTCTCCGCACCTTCAACAACCACTTTTTGAAGCGAAAGTGCCGGTGAAAGCGTCAGCAGAACGACACTCAACACCAGGGCCCCCAAGCTTCCCAAGGAAATTCCCCACCGGCGTCGTCGCACTCGCGTTGCGTGAGTAAACCGACGAAATTCTTCTTTCTCTGCCCGTACCCGTGTTTTGGTTGCTGTTTTTTGACGCGACCGTGCCGCACGCTCCGGCGGGCGAGAGGGTTTGTGTTGGCGTGAGAACCCCTCTGGCCTATCCATCTTTCACCTGATCGTGAACCCTTTTTGCCTCCAACAGCTGAGGAACGATTTGATAGAGATCCCCCGTGGACATCGTCAACACTAGATCTCCCGGCTGCGCTCTTGACACCGCAAGTGCGCAGGCTCTGTCCCAATCGGGTTCAAAGTCGTAGGAAGTGCCCTCAGGAAGTTGATCCAGAATTAATTGAGTCGTCACACCGTCAATCGGGTCTTCGCGGGAGCCAAAAATGTCCAGAAAAATTGTGTGATCACTTCCCTCAACGAATGCTGCGGCAAGTTCTTGCGCCATGTATTGCGTGCGCGAAAACAGGTGAGGCTGAAACAATGTGATAATTTTCCCCTCCCCCACGACGGCGCGAGCCGTTTCGAGCGCAGCGGCAACTTCTGTCGGATGGTGAGCGTGGTCGTCATAGAAACGAACCCCCGATAGCGTGCCGTGGTGCTGGAATCGCCGGTCTGCACCCTGGAACCCGGAAACCGCGTGGCCTGCCTCTTCCAGCCCTAACCCCAAGCCCAGGAGCAGGGCTACCACTCCCGCAGAATTCAATGCCGGCAGACGCCCTGGAACCGAAAGGGTCACCGAGGTGCTCTGGCCCCGATAGGACAACTGAAAGCTTGCACGGGGGCCAGCGACAACATTACTCATCACCACATCCGCGTCCGGGGACACCCCATACGTCACCACGGGTGCGGCCCCGTTTAGACGGGTCGCAAGCTCTCTTGTGCCGACATCATCAGCACACAACACGATGCTGTTCTGCGCTGTTCGCGCAAACGCTTCAAACGCCTCATAAATGGCGTCCAGGGTTCCATAAAAGTCCAGATGATCCGGTGCGATATTGGTAATCAACACGTGGGAGGGTTGGTATCCGACAAACGAACGATCCGATTCGTCCGCCTCAATCACGAACAGAGAATCTGAACCATCTCTGGAAGAAACACCCCATTGGCTGACCACGCCGCCATTGACACAGCCGGCATCAATACCGGCGGCCTCTAAAGAGGTCGCCACCATTGCGGTGGTCGTCGTCTTTCCGTGCGAACCAGCAATCGCCAGCGGCTGGAACCCTTGAAGTAACCATCGCAACGCTTCGGAGCGGTGGATAATGGTGAGCCCCCGCTCCACAGCTTCCTGATATTCGGGGTTAGATTCCCGCACGGCGCTCGAAAACACCACCGTGTCAGCACCCTCAACATGGGAACGCTCATGGCCAAGAAAAATGGTGATGCCGGAGCCTCTGAGCGACTGAATCACTTCTGAGTCGGCCCGGTCCGATCCGCTCACAGGGTGCCCCCGCTCGGCAAAAACACGCGCAATACCACTCATCCCAGAGCCACCTACCCCGATGAAATGAATCGCCCCGATGTGTGCGGGCAGAGCGCGCCCTAATTCTGGTTTCATGACCGTTCTGTCTGGGAGGATTCGATTATGGTGTGCGCCATGAGAGCCGCCGCATCGCTACGACCAAGGCCCGATGCCGCAGTTTTCATTGTGCGCAGCGCCTTCTCGTCCTGCAAAAGTGGCCACACCGTGTGAAGGGCGGTCTCCGGGGTGAAGTCTTCATCTCGAACCAGAACTGCGGCGCCCCTGTCGAGGCTGTCCTGCGCATTTTTTTCCTGCTCACCATTACCGACGGGGTATGGCACAAAAATTGCCGGCAGCTCAAGAAGTTGAATCTCGGAGACCGTGGCTGATCCCGCCCGCGAAATAACGGCGGTGGCACTGGCAAAAGCGAGATCCATCCGGTCGCAATACGCAAGCCCCACATAACCTGCTGGCATCGATTTGGGAACTTTATTGTGGGCCCCCACAATGTGGAGCACCTGCCAGCCGGCACCGATTACCGTGGCAACGAGAGAGACCACCGTTTCGTTAATGTGGCGTGCCCCCTGAGAACCCCCTGTAACAAGCAAGGTTTTTTTGCGCGGTGTCAGGCCAAAATATGCCCGAGCTTCGGACACACTAGTTTTCTTTGCGGGATGGGTGATTCTTTGCGCCATCGGCATACCCACCACCCGGGAGCCCGGTAATGACGGGGTAGGGAACGCGGTGAGCACATGGCGTGTCAACCGTGAACCCCACCGGTTGGCGAAACCTGGTACCGCGTTTGCTTCATGAATTACGAGGGGCACTTTCCGCCACCACGCCGCAACATAGACCGGGGCGCTCGCATAACCGCCAAACCCAGCAACCACATCGGTCTTATGTTGGCCGAGGATCCGCCACGCTTGAGCCGTCGCATACAGAAACTTCGGCACAAACAGAAGAGCCCCCAGGTTGAACTTGCGGGGGAAAGGAAGGCGGGCAATAGTGTGCAGGGTCAGGTGAGCAGCAGGGACAAGCCGAGCCTCCAAACCCTCAGCAGTCCCCACCACGGCAATAGAGCCCGCGGCGACACCGTGGTGGAGTTGAAGTTCTTCGGCTACCGCAAGGAGTGGGTTCACATGGCCGGCGGTACCCCCGCCGGCGAGGACCACCCTGGTCATGCCCTTCGGCTCCGAACTCGCGAAAGATAATCGCCAACAGAGACCGCATCATGCCGGTTGAGGGCCATCACAATACCCACTGCAGCGAGAGAAGCCAGCAACGCTGATCCTCCCACCGACATGAACGGGAGGGGAATACCCAACACGGGGAGCAACTCCAACACCACCGCGATGTTAATGAGCGCTTGGCCAATCAGCCAGATCATCACCCCACCGGTCACCAGGCGAGCGAAAGGGTCTGGATTTTTTCTTACGAGATGGGCCAAGGTGACCGCCAAGATAACAAACGAAACAATCACCAGCGTTGTGCCCAGCAGACCGAGCTCTTCACCGACGATGGCAAAAATGAAGTCCGTTTCTGCCTCCGGAAGCCACGACCATTTGGCGCGCGAATTCCCTAAACCCACCCCAAAAATTCCCCCGGAGCCCAGCGCAAAGGTTGAATGGACTGTCTGCCAACACGTGCTCCAGTAGTCCTCTTCCGTGCACCCAGAAAACCACGCAGTGATGCGTCTGATGCGAGAAGGTGCATAAAGGGCTGCCAGCACTCCGAGCGCCCCCAAGACCCCCACAATTACGGCGAGGTGCTGGAGTCGGATTCCTGCAAGAAAGACGATGCCCAGTGCCACAAGCGCCATGACGCCAACCGTGCCGAGGTCACCTCCCACCATGACTAAAACGATGGCGAGCGACACACCAATACCCAACGGCTTCCACAGCGTTGTCACCTCATGGATGCGATCGATGCGGTCTGACAAAATCGCCGCCATCCAAATAATCATCGCCACCTTCAAAATCTCCGAAGGTTGACCTTGAAATCCCGCAATACTGACCCAGTTCCGGTTTCCCCCAGAAGCAATTCCCAGCCCCGTGAACACAAGACTCTGCAGTAGCAAAGCCGAAAGAAAGAGGGTGGGGGCTATGCGTCGAAAAGTGATGGGTGGCAGGCGCGACAACACCATCATCAAAGGAAATCCAAGCAAGACCCAGAGAGTTTGACGGAAAAAAACGGCAAAAAAGTCCCCATCGTTGCCAAGCGCCGAATCCACAAATGACGAAGACAACACCATTACCAGGCCAAAAACAACGAGGAAAAGAACGGTTGCCACAAGGACGACATAGTGCGGTGACTCCTTGGCGAAGAGACGTTTGACACTGACGGTCGAGCGTCTTTCGCTTCTAGGTGCCGCTTTTTTGGGGGGTGCGCCGGTGGACAAGCACTTACCCCCTCTCCGGCTCTGGGTCTATCGCGTTTTTTGCGCAATAACTACGTTCTCAGTGTCCCCCCCGGCTCCCATAAAGCCTGCTATGCCACGCCGAGGGCGGTTGGCGAGCTACGGCAGAGTCAGTACTCCGGAGATCACTGCGGGAGACACATCAAACGACCGCGCTACGCCAATGGCCGCAACAATCACAGGCAAGTCTTCGGGAATTGTCCAGCCCGCTTCCACCAGTTCGTCCAGGGTGGAAACTTCAAGGGCATGATGGGCACGATCATCAAGAAAGGCACGATCGACGAGGATTCCTTCCACAAGACCCAAATCACTCTTGTCGGGGGTGTCAAACCCCACCCCAATCGCTCGCGCACCGTCAATGACCTCGGCATCCTCCACCATGGCCATGGTGTTACCGATACCGCGGCGGTAAAGGCAAGCGTGAGACACCCCATCGTAGAGAGCGCCGTGACGGTGAAGAGATTTTTCTTCCACGCAGACGGCCACTCGGGGCGAACGAGGGCCAACCCCCCGGGCTAAGAAGCCCACCTGATTGTCGTTGACAACCACGAGTACAGCACCGTAGTGGTGCGGGTCACGGAGCGCGTCCAGCAGGGGCGGGGAGTGGTGTCCCACCACCAAGGAGGGGATACCGCCTGCGGTGAGGAGCCTGGCCGCAAGCTCAGCCACACGGCGACTATAGGTCTCCCCCGAAATTAACACCCACGGCGAAATGTCCAAGTTTTTATCCCGCACCCGCCAGGCAAAGTCGATGTCTGACCAAATCTCGGCGCCGGCCCGCCGCGCCGCTTCAACAACGGGATGACCGGGGGTGACCCCCGGAGACACAATCAGAATCTCCGGGGCGAACTGCTGGAGCGCCTCCAGCAGTGTCGCCTCCTCCGGTGAAACTACCGGTGTCACCCCTAAAACGTTCACGATGCGCGCAATGTCACCCTCAATTTCCTCCGCTAACGCCAGCGGCTCAGAACCAAGCTCCACCAGCGTGTCCAGGATGGCAAAGCCTGTGGCGCCAACCCCAAATACGCCAATTTTTGCGTCACCCCAGTTGCTTTTCCAGCCCAGAAGGTCCTCAAATCCAGGAGTCAACGACTCAGCCACTCGAGATAGAAGAGTCCCGCACCAACTGCCGCAAAAAGCCCCGCAATAAGCCAAAAACGCACCACAATGGTGACCTCTGCCCAGCCTTTTATTTCGTAATGGTGGTGCAGGGGCGAGGAATAAAAAATCCGCTTACCCTTGGTGGCTTTGAAATAGAGTCGCTGCAATATGACGGACCCGGTGAGTACGACAAAAAGACCACCAACAAGAGGAAGTAGGCCTTCGGTTCGAGAGAACAACGCCAACGCTGCCACCCCGCCACCAAGACCGAGGGAACCCGTGTCGCCCATAAAAATTTTGGCGGGCGAAGTGTTCCACCACAGAAAACCAATCAGACTCGCACTTGCCATTGCCGCCACCGCGGTGAGCTCCAAGGAATCCCGGACTTCGTAACATTTGTAGAAATTCTCTTCATCGCGGAAAAACCGGAAACATGACTGGTTGAACTGCCAGAACGTGATCATGACGTACGCAACAAACACAAGGATGGCGGATCCGCTGGCTAAACCATCGAGGCCATCGGTGAGATTCACCGCGTTGGAGGTGCCCACAATGATCAACGTCGCCCAAATGGCAAACCCGATAATGACGGCGGTCTGTCCCCACTGCGCAAAGGAAAGTATGTCGGTACCTCTGACGAGCGATATTCCCGGGGCTGCTGGCGTTTGACCATTACTGTCCGGGAAGGACACCGCAAGCACGGCAAACGCCACGGAGACCGCTATCTGGCCGATCACTTTCCCGCGAGGCGACAAACCGAGGGATTGTTGATGGCGGATTTTAGAGTAGTCGTCCAAGAACCCCACAAAACCAAGTCCCACCATGAGGCCAATCACGAGAAGAGCTGACTGGCTCGGGGGAGCTCCCTCAATCAGATGGGACGTGAAGTAACCAAAAACAATCGCTAATAAAATGACAATCCCACCCATGGTGGGTGTGCCACGTTTCACAAAGTGTGTCTTCGGGCCATCCTGGCGAATGAACTGACCCCACCCAATCTTGGAAAAAAGACGAATGAACAACGGGGTGAGAAAGAGTGAAAACGCCAGGGACAATGCACTCCCGAGTAGCAGTATTCTCACGCGAGGGACTCCGTCAACGCTGACACCACGACATCCATATCTTCGGTGACACCACCGAGGACAACGAAAACGTCTCCCGGACGGATGTCTTTGCCGAGTTCATCGTAAACGTCAGAGGGTTCGATGACGTGTTGTGACTCGCCATCCCATGACCCCTCCCGCCCAACAGAAGCAAAAATCGGCCGGGCTTGTGGGCCCACAGCAATGCACAAGGCGATATTCATCCGGACAATGAAGGCGCCAAACGCTTCAAGATCGTCGTAGTCAGAATCCCCACTAAAGGCGAGTGCACCCGTGATAAGGATGTGGCGCTGGTCAGGAGTCAACACACCCCGAACTTCTTTCAGCAAGTCCACCGCCTCACGGGCTTCGGTGAGAGCCGAACCATCCACGATGGCGCCACCGTTTTTTAGCACTCGAACAGGAACACTAAAACCGTCCCATAACAGAGTCATACTGTCTCCTCCAAGCCCGATAACCACCCAGCGTCGGTGAGGGCTCGTTGCGCCTCACGTTTCGCCGAGTAGGGAACTTTGTTTCCCCCGATATCCCGATAGGACTGGGAGCCAGGTCCACTCCAGAGAACACTATCCCCCTCCGTGGCGAGGGATACCGCGAAACGGATTGCTTCGGTGGGATCAGGCACCTCATGAACCTCAGCACCGGGCACGGAGTGTGCGCCCTCTAAGAGTCCTGCCCGAATCGCGGCAGGATCTTCTCGTCGGGGATCATCATCCGTGATGATGACAGTGTCCGCAAGTTGGGCCGCAATTTTTCCCATAATGGGCCGTTTCGTGGCATCTCGGTTGCCCGAAGTTCCACACACCATCACCACTTTTCCTGAGGTGAGCTGGCGAACCGCCGCAAGAGTGTGGCGGTAGGCATCGGCGCTGCGACCAGCGTCAACAAAAACTGCAGGCCCAGAGGATCCCGACACGCGTTCGATTCGACCGGGGATAGTCACCGGGATACCGGGTGTGCCAGAGCCCATTGCCTGGGAAATACTGGTGAGCGTCACGCCGGACTGCACCAGCATTACCACCGCTAGCGTCGCATTAGCCACCATGTGCTCCCCCACCAGCGGTGCCAAAAATTCTGCCTGCTCGGTGGTGGGCGAGGTCACCCGCCAGCGGGTCGAATGCTGGCCAGCGTCTAATACCTCGTAGGTCCAGTCACCACGACCTTGTGACTGGGCGGCTACCGTCGTCACCGGAATCGTCACCTGTGCTGCTAGCTTCACGCCCCATTCACTATCAACGCAGATTACGCATTGAACGGCCATGGTGGGGTCAAAAAGGGCAGCTTTGGCCTGAAAGTAGGGCTCCATGCCGCCAAAGTCCTCAAAATGGTCGTGGCTGAGGTTGGTGAAGCCGGCCACTTCACTCAGAACGCCGTGAAGCCTCTTCTTAGCCAAAGCTTGCGCGCTAACTTCTACCGCCACACCCCGAACACCGGTTTCACCGGCGAGAGCAAGCATCGCATGAATGTCGGGTGCTTCCGGGGTGGTCAAGGTTGAGGGATACGGGACGTCATTGACCCGCCGTTCTGCGGTGGTGGAAAGAGCTGTCCGCCACCCAAGACCCCGCATCAGCGCTTCGAGGAGATAGGCGGTGGAGGTTTTACCATTTGTTCCGGTCACCGAGAACACTGCCGGGTGACCAGACTGAGTTCCGTACACCTCCCGGGAGACAGCGCCAAGGAGAGCACGCGGGTCATCGGCGAGCAGCACAGGAATCGGGAAGCCGCGAAGGGCCACAGAACCTGCTTCATCCGTGAAAATTGCGGTGGCGCCCCGGGCAGTCGCGTCTTCCCAGAGTTCGACGCCGTGACGATTCACTCCGTGAAGGGCAACAAAGAGATCGCCGGGCTGAACCGCCGCAGTGTGGAGGGCGACTCCACTGATGACCACATCGGGGCCCGAGTACTTCAGGCCGAGTGTGGTGGCGAGGTGGGCCAGCGAAACAGGGGAATGCAGTGTCGGCCGAAGTATCGCAGTGGACACCTGTTCCCCTCTCCTGGTCGTTGGTTGGGCGTTACCAGGTTAGCGGGGGAAGAATTGCAGGTTCACTCGAGGGCGCCACCCGGTAATGCTTGAGGACGTGAGACATCACATCGTGGAAAGCAGGTGCTGCTGCGGTGGAAACACGGGAGGTTTGCGGCTTCGTGAAGCTCACCAGCACCACATACTCAGGGTCTTCGGCAGGGGCCATCCCCGCGAGGGAAATGACCCGCTCACTTCCGTAACCAGAGCTGTTCGCAATTTCTGCAGTACCGGTTTTTGCTGCCACCCGATAACCCGGAATGCTGAGCGTGGTTTTGAGGGGGCCTTGAGAAACAATGGCTTCCATGCTTTGCACAACCTGCCGCGCGGCACTCGCGGAAACAACAGGGATGGACTCCCCTACGGGAGTGGTAACAAGCTCACCCTCATTCGTCCTGCACCCTTCGACCAGTCGGAGTGGAACTCGAACACCGTCGTTTGCGATCGCTTGATACGAACCAGCCATCTGAGCTGCGGTGACAGAAATTCCCTGGCCAAAGAACTGGTTATATCGGGTGACCACATCAAGAGAATCCCCGGTGTTGACAACACCTTGTGATTCGCCTAAAAAGTTGACTGCTGTTGAGGACCCGAATCCGAATTGCTGGAAATAGCGGGTCGCTTCTTCGCGTGGCATCCGCTTAGCCAACACCGAAATACCCGTGTTGGAGGAGCTGTAGAGGACCCCTGCAGTGGTGAGTTGTGTGTCCGAAGCTACCGAGAAGTTTTTGATGAATTTGCCCGAGTACACCTCAAAAAAACCTGGCGCGATGATTCTGTCCTCGGCATACGTGTAGCCACCATCAATCAGCATGGCAATGCCGATCGCTTTCATAATGGAGCCTGGCTCGTAAGGCGAACTGAAGGTGCGAGCACCGGTATTTTCTGTGGGTGTTTGCGAGAAATCGTTGGGATTGAACGTAGGCCAATCTGCCGCAGCAAGAATGTGCCCATCCGTCACCCGAACCACCATGGCTGACGCAGATTCCGCTCCCAGCCGCCCACCGTGTTCAGCAAGTTGCTGCAAGACGTACCACTGCAAATCGCTGTCCAAAGTCAGCACCACATCCCCGCCGTGGACGGGTTCTGTGAGGGTGGTGGTGGTCCCCGGCAGTCTCACGCCATCGGCGCCTTTTTGATACGTCGCAACGCCGTTTTCGGCGGCGAGGCAATCGTTCCAGTCCAACTCAATCCCCGCGAGTGGCCGATCTGTGCCGAGCATCCCCGTAATGTTTCCCGCCACGGGCCCGAAAGGATAGGTACGTTCCCGCACAAGATCCATTTGCAACCAGGGAATGCGCAGCTCCCCCAGCATCTCGCGTATTTCCGGGCTTACCCCTTTCACGAGATACGTGAAACGGGCATCCGGGTCTTGGCGCACGGCATACAACATCTCCTCGGCCGCAGCCCCCGTGAGATCCGCAATTTCTGCCATCGCCGTTTCCAGCGAGACAGTCTCTCCGTTACGCCGAAAATCATTCGCAATAGTGGGGTCAGCACTCACGTCGTAACGATCGACATCGAGGGCAAGGTCGTTACCAAAACTGTCAACAATGGAACCCCGCGAGGCCCACACTGTTTCATTCGTGGTGCGTACTGCTTCGGATTCTTCCTGCAGCTCGTTGGCTCGCACCACCTGAACATCCACCAGTCGGGTGAGAAATAGCGCAGAAATAACAAATACCAACACCAACGCCAATGCCATGCGACGCCCTGTCATGCGTTGATGGCTCATCGTGCCTACCGAGTAACCGGGGAGGGAATCGAACCACCGAAGGTGACGGTTGGTGTCGCGGCCACCGCGATGGCGGGTTGAATCACTCTCTCGTCTGCTTCACCAGCGGGGGTGACCACCGCTAGTGTCGCTTCTTCTGCCCCCACCTCGGCGAGGGCTTGTGCGCTCAGAGCAGTAGTCACGTCAGTGACAATGGGAGCGGGAGCATAATTTTCGGTGCCTGCTGTCACGGGGTAAACCGTGGCCCCGGAGGTTGAAGCCGCGGGAACTGCTTCGCCAAGAACTGCTCCATCCGACACACGCAGGTAGGCCGGATTGTTGTCCTCGACCATGCCCATAGACCCGGCCAACGAGGCCAAGGTGTCCGGTGCGGTGAGGGCTCCAATTTCTTCGGCCACGATTTGGAGGCTCTGCTGAGAGTTCCGCATGTCGCCTTTCAGGGAAGAAATTTCGTAAGCCCCGCTGGAAACACTGATGGAGAGCAAGAGTTGACCCCCCAATATGGCAAAGATTCCGGCAAGCGTCACCGCGATATATCGCAACTTTGGCGCAGCCCTCGTGCCACCATTTGGGCGTGTCGCGGCTGGCGCAACGGGACGACTTCGAGGGATGCGACTCACGGGCGGTGCAGCGAGTGCGGTCATTGTGATGCCTTTCTCGTTCTCTCGACAGCCCTGGTGCGCACCGATGCGCTCCGAGGGTTTTGTGCTCGCTCTTCCGGGGTGGCCATTTCCGCCCCGCGGGTAAGTTCACGAAATTCACTACGGTGCTCAGGGAGCTCTTCGGGGAGCCCCAAAGGCGCAGTGGAGGCCGTAGCTTTGCGAAGTACTTTCTTCACGAGGCGGTCCTCGCCCGAGTGGTACGACATCACGACGATGCGTCCCCCCACGGCGATCCGATCAAGGGCCGCCGGTAGGACCATCGCGAGCGAATCCAGCTCACTATTGACCTGCATGCGCAGCGCTTGGAAGACCCGCTTTGCTGGGTGCCCCCGATCTTTCAGCGCATACGGGGTCGCCTCCTGAAGAAGATCAACCAATTCACCCGTGGTCCGCAGCGGGCTCTTTTCGCGGTGAGCAATGATGGCCCTGGCATAACGTCCCGCCAATTTTTCGTCCCCAAGATTCCGAAAAATATCAGCCAACTCATCCAATGAATACTCCGCGAGAACCAACTCTGCAGTGAGGTCATCTTCCGGGTTCATCCGCATGTCGAGGGGTGCATTGAGGGAGTAGGAAAATCCCCGCTCGGGCTTGTCCAGGTGCAAGGAGGAAACCCCCAGGTCAAGAAGAATTCCGCGCGGCGCGATGCCGGGGGCGTGGAGGTCCAGTGCCTCGCCCATACGGTCGTAGCGACCGTGAAAGAAGGTCACACGGTCTTCAAAGCGCTGTAACCGCTGTAACGCGTGCGCTCCTGCTTCGAGATCTCTGTCGATTCCCAGAACCCTGAGTGAAGGGAAGGCCTCAAGGAAAGCTTCGGTGTGTCCGCCTAAACCGAGTGTCGCGTCAACCAGCAACGCACCCTCCCCGGCGAGCGCGGGTGCCATGATTTCGAGAACTCTCTCCCGCATAACGGGGATGTGTTGATATGTCGCCATCATCGGTGTGCCCTTCCTGGGCCCGGATTCGAGATCCCCCTCCGTTCAATCGACCTGGAACCGGGGAAGGTGATCCAGGGCGAACGGACGGGAGTCACGAACACGGGATTACAGGAGTCCGGGAATCACCTCCTCCTCGGTCTCGGAGAAGGCTTGCTCGCGCTCGCTGTAGTACTGGTCCCAGGCGGGTGCGGACCAAATCTCTGCACGGTTCCCTGCACCAATCACGGTTAAGTCCCGCTCAAGGCCGGCATACTCCCGGAGCGCCGGTGGAATTGTGACCCGATTTTGTTTGTCGGGAACTTCGGAACTTGCGCCAGAAAGAAACAAGCGCAAAAAATCGCGTCCCGCTTTCGACGTGAGGGGCGCTTCTCGCAATCGCTCTACGTGGAGGTTGAAGTCTTGGCTAGTGAAGACGTAGATGCATCGTTCTTGCCCACGAGTGAGAACTACTCCGTTGGCGAGTTCTTCGCGAAACCGTGCCGGGAGGATGACGCGACCTTTGTCGTCGAGCTTGGGGGCGTGAGTTCCCAAAAACATGGTGCCCCCCTTTCTGATGCCGGCCAATCGGAAGCATTCACCACTTTACTCCACTTTGCTCCAAAATGCACCACATTGGCAACATTTTCCTCCCCAATTTTGAGACGCCCTCCACTGGCTTATTTACCGGGAAGTAGGGTTGCCCACAACAAAAAACCGGCCCTTTCGGGCCGGTTATTGTCAGATTACGGGAGGGAAAAATCCTCCACAACAGCTACAGGCGGTCGCCACCTTGTCGACGTTCCCAACGATCGTTCAGGCGATCCATCAAACTCATGTTCGAGGCCACCGGTTGCGAACGAGACCCTTGGGCGGGACCAGAGGGTGACTTCGATGGCATCGCGGCGGCAACCATCACGCCGGAGAACAACACTGCAAAACCGATGATCCCCACCACCGTGAGGCTGAAGTACACACCGGCGACCATGGTGATAATTCCTACGAGGCCCACAATCACGCCAATCACGATGGCGGTGTAATTTGGCGCGCGAATAAGGCCACTCGTGGACATCACGTCAGCCTCATTTTTGTAGAGGTTGCGTTCCATCTCATCGAGGAGGCGTTGCTCGTTCTCGGAAAGTGGCATTAATTCTCCTGCGGAAACTGGCGGTGATGTTATTTTAGCCAGGTTTTCTGTGGATAGGCTAGATGGGTGCCCGAGCAAAAAAAAATGGTCGACATTGTCGATGATCATCTCGCCTCTTTTGTCTCCTCTCGCGAAGCTGCGATGGCCGCTCTATCGCCAGACATGGGCCACCTCGCTGACTACGCGAAGGCCCTCCTAGGCAATGGCAAACGCTTTCGCGCTCGCTTTTGTTATTGGGGCTGGCGAGCAGCCGATAACTCCCACGGGTCGGTCGATGTCTCGGATGGTGTGGAGACCCTCTCCGACATCGTCCCCGTTGTTTCTTTGGCAACCTCTTTAGAGGTATTTCACGCAGCTGCTCTTGTCCATGACGACATCATGGACAACTCGGACACCCGTCGAGGGTCACCCTCTGCCCATAAGTACTTTGAAAAGATCCACCAAGAACACGCCTACTCTGGAAGCGAAGTCCACTTCGGTGAGTCCACGGCTCTGTTGCTCGGCGATTTACTTTTGGCGTGGAGTGACGACCTGCTCTCCGAGGCGCTAGTGGGGCAACAAGAAAGCATTGCCACAGCAACCCGCCAGCAATTTTCGCAGATGCGACAAGAAGTGACCCTCGGTCAGTACCTCGACATTCATGAAGAAGCCGCGTGGAATCACACAGCCCGCGAGGAGCGGCTCGAGCGAGCACTCCGCGTTGTGACCTACAAATCTGCAAAATACAGCATGGAGGCACCCTTGCTGATTGGAGCATCCCTCGCGGGTGCTACCCCAGAAGCCCTCGAGGACCTATCCGCTTTTGGCTTGCCCCTAGGAATTGCGTTTCAGTTGAGGGACGACCTGTTAGGCGTGTTCGGTGATTCTGAACTCACCGGCAAACCCTCCGGTGATGACCTCAGAGAGGGAAAACGGACAGCACTGATTGCACTGGGTGAACAATCAATGCCCGCCAACGCTCAAAGCCTCTTCAACGAACTTCTCGGTGACCGAAGCCTCACCGGAGAACAAATCGAAGTGCTCCAGTCAACGCTGAGAGCAACAGGTGCTGTGGAACAGGTTGAAGACCTCATCGACCAGTATGCACAGGAATCCCTGCTTGCTCTTGGCGCGGCGCGGATCGCTCCCGGGGCAAAGAAAGAACTCAGCCGCCTAGCGGCTGCCGTAACGAAGCGACAATCCTAAAGTGCCAGGACCTGCGCAAATCTGCGGACTTCAGTTTTGCGTCCCCACCGAATAGCTTCAATCGGAGTCACCCCGAGTTCCTCTTGATGGCTGAGTAGCCATTCCAACGTCTCTTCCTCGCCAAAACCACCGTCCAGCAGGACAATAGCGGTGCCCGCGATGTCTTTGAGTGGCTCTGAACCTTCGAGAAATTCGGGGGGGATACGAAAAATTCCGTCGATTTTTTTCCCCATCAACGCGCGTTCCTCGACAAGACGTCGCACTTTGCCGGGGGTGATGTCCAGTTGTTCCGCAACGTCGGGGATGGTCAACCACGTTGAAACGTCAGATTTTTCCACACCCTTAGAGTGCCAGATTCCTCCAGAGTACGCGACCCTGAGTTATGTTTCCATCACATTAACCATTTCCCCATCCGTAACTATGATTGACTCAGGCATCATCCTGTGGCACCGTTAACTGCGGAGGGTCGCTAGCTTGTTTGGCGTGCATTCGCGACACGATAGGACTGTTATGTCACATACCGAGAACGAGCACTCCCCCGTGGAGCAGAGCTCCGTGAGCCTTGAGCACACGGTGTTCCAAGGGTTGAGCCCGAGGTTGGCCCATTTTGAGGAACCCACAACAGGTGCCTCCGGCACATTCCGAAAAGGACTTTTTTCCAGCATTCCCCTATTGATGACCGGAACCCTGGCCACTGGCGTTGTCGCAGCCCCCGGTCTCGGGCACCTCTCCCCCGAACAAACTGACACCGCCGGTGGCCAGACGGAAGAATCCGATGCGCGTCCCAGTTTCTCCGATCGTCTTCACACGGCAGTGCTGCCCATTGCACAGATGATTCTTAGTGCAACAGGATCAGAACTCCCGGCGACCTACACGGTTACTCCAGGAGACACGATCTCGGGGATCGCTGACCGATTTGGTGTGCCAACACCCGCAATTCTTACCCTCAATGGTTTGAGCTGGAATGCCGTCGTCCACGAAGGCCAAGTTCTTAAACTCAGCCCTGAACCCACGAAGAAACGTCAGGCCTCCCCCGCTCGGGTCATGAATAACGGATACCTTGTCCAAAACGGCGAGTCGGCGAGCCAAATTGCGGACCGTGTGGGAATTTCCACTCAAGCACTCCTCGCCCACAACAACCTCAGTTCTGATGCTGTGATTTATGCAGGGCAACTCATTAAGCTGCCGGGCGTCACGAAAGAGGTTGTCGATCGGGCGCGCCTGACAATACCCACCATTGCCGCAGCCCCCACAATTGTTGCCGCTTCGCTTGACGCCGAGGTTGATGAAGTGACAGTTGAGGAGGAGGAAAAGCCCCCCGCCTTTGACGCCGCCGATATTGAGTTGGCGGAAAAACCCGAACTTGTTGTAGTGAAAGTGCCGGAAAAGAAAGCTGTGGTCACTCCCCCTCCAGCACCAAAAGTCTCTCCCCCAGCTCAAAAAACCTCCACTCCAGCCCCCGCCGCGCCCGCTCCTACTGCTCCCGCTGAGGTCCAAGACACCGCGGCGAGTGCCCCCAGCGGCGTGGGTCAGCCGGTGGATGGCAGCATCACGCCCTTGAATGATGAGCGGCGAGGCAATGCACAGATCATTGTGTCGATGGGTCGCGAACTTGGTGTTCCCGACTATGGAATCGTGATTGCCCTAGCCACCGCGATGCAAGAGTCCTCTCTTCGCAATATTCAGTGGGGCGATCGGGATTCTTTAGGCCTCTACCAACAACGGCCCTCCACCGGTTGGGGAAGCGCGGAACAAATTATGGACCCCGCATACTCGACACGGTTGTTTTTCGGCGGGCCCTCAAATCCCAATAAAGGTTTCACCCGAGGCCTGCTGGATATTTCGGGTTGGAGCACGATGGCGCTCACCGACGCGGCACAGCGGGTTCAAATCTCGGCTTACCCGAAGGCCTACGCAAAATGGGAAGCCAGCGCTTGGGCATGGCTTTATGAATTGTCCTAGTGGAGTGGCAACACTCTAGCTAGCCCTACCCTGCGTACACTCCAAAGAATGGATGCCCCCGCCACTGACCCGCTCATAGGTCGCCTTGTGGAGAAGCGATACCTCATTGAGACGAGGGTTGCCCGCGGTGGAATGGCAACGGTCTACCAGGCGCAAGATCAACGCCTCGAGCGACCCGTCGCCATCAAAGTCATGCACCCCCATCTGGCCGAGGATGAGGACTTTACCCGGCGTTTCATCCAGGAGGCACGCCAAGCTGCGCGGCTGGCGCATCCCAACATTGTTAACGTTTTTGATCAAGGCCAGGAGGGTGACCTGACCTACATTGTGATGGAGTACCTCCCAGGAATAACCCTTCGAGAACTCTTGAATGACTTTGGTGCCCTCACCGTGGCCCAAACTCTCGATATTGTCACCGCTGTTGTGAACGGTTTAGATGCTGCTCACACCGCAGGAATAGTGCACCGGGATCTCAAACCAGAAAATGTGTTGCTGGCCGATGACGGCAGAATTAAGATTGCTGATTTTGGGCTAGCGCGCGCCTCCACGCATAATACGGCGACATCCCAGGCTCTCCTCGGAACAATTGCCTATCTTTCCCCCGAACTTATTGCCCGTGGCGAAGCAGATCTGCGGAGCGATATTTATGCACTGGGAATCATGATGTTCGAGATGCTCACGGGACAACAGCCCTACCAGGGAGACCAGGCCATCACCATTGCGTACCAACATTCCAATGACATCGTGCCTGCACCCAGCTCAAAAAACCCGAGTATTCCCGCGGCATTAGACGAACTTGTGGATTGGTGTACCCGGCGTTCACCCGATGAACGCCCTCCTCACGCCCGAGCGGTGTTGGAGTATGTGCGCTCGCTCGACTCGCTTCTCGGACCCCCCCCCACAGCACCGCTGAGGACGCTGGATCAAACTGTGGCGATGACGCAGCAGATTTCCCGCCACGACTTTGAGGAAACCCAAGCGTTGGACCCCAAGTCGGCAGTGTTCGAAGGTTTAGAACCCACTTCTTCCCGCACTGTTATCGACACCGAAGACATCCCACCCCAGGAACCTGTGGCACCGCGGTCACGAACCGGGGGGTCGCGGTGGGCCTGGATCAGCGCGATTATTTTACTTGTGGTGATTGGTGGAGGCGGTGGCGGTGCGTGGTGGTGGCTGAACGGTCCCGGCGCGCAAACGACAATCCCGGACGTGGCGGGGACAACGGTCAGCGAGGCCACCACCACCCTGGTCAACGCTGAGCTTGTGGTGTCGGCTACACCCTTAGAAGAATTTGATTTAGTGTTCCCCGAAGGTTCTGTCAAAGGGACCTCCCCCGCGGCAGGCGAGAGTGTCGATAAAGGGACCCCCGTGACACTCGTGGTTTCCCTCGGGCCCAATCCTGTGAGCGCCCCGTCTTTGTCCGGTGAGACACTGGCGAGCGCCACAGCGATACTGGAGGAGCTCAATCTGATGCTCGGGACCGCGTGGGAAGAATTTAGCGCCAGTTTCGCGAAGGGCACCATCCTTCGGCTCACCGACCCGGTGGGGAATACCCTTGTACCCGGCTCAGAAGTTCTTGCCGGTTCGACAATCAATGCCGTGGTTTCGGCGGGTCAAATTCCTGATGTCACGGGGCTCACCGTGGATGAAGCGCAAGCTTTCCTGGAACAGGTTGGTCTGAGCGGCGTCGTGGGAGGCGATGGGGCGTATTCCGAGAGCATCCCCGAAGGGTCGGTCGTGGAGATTCTTGGCGCGGAAACGAGCCCGGTGTCCCCGGGGGACACGGTCACGCTCGTGGTGTCTCGAGGGCCCGAATTGGTGACTGTTCCCAATGTCATCAATGACACCATCGCGGAAGCGAAAGCAGAATTGGAGGCTCTCGGATTCCAGGTGGAGGTCCGGTCCGAATACCCTGAATCAGATTGGAGTCGCCCTTTTGCCCGGGTAACCAGCATGGATCCCAACGCGGGGCAGGAAGTGGTGAAAGGGATCACCATTATTCTCCGAAGTTTTGTTTAGCGCTGGCCCAGTTCTTCCGCCACCAAAAACGCTAACTCCAAAGACTGCTGGTGATTGAGGCGCGGGTCGCAAAGCGATTCGTAGCGGGTTTCTAACCCCAACTCATCAATCTTCTGCGAACCGCCAAGGCACTCCGTGACGTCATCCCCGGTGAGTTCCACGTGAATTCCACCAGGGTGTGTCCCGACGCCGCGATGCGCTTCAAAAAATCCTGTCACCTCGGTCACCACATCATCAAACCGGCGAGTTTTGTAGCCTGTTTGAGTCGTCATTCCATTACCGTGCATCGGGTCACTCACCCAGAGCGGTTGGACATCCAACGCTTTGGTGGCTTCCAGCAGCGGTGGCAGAGCATCCCGAATCTTTTCTGCCCCCATCCGAGTAATGAAAGTAAGGCGACCGGGCTCCCGGTGTGGGTCAAGTTTTTCGATGAGGGCTTCCATATCCGCAACAGAGGTGCTCGGCCCTAGCTTCACACCCAAAGGGTTCCTTACTTTGGAAAAGAAATCGACGTGGGCGCCGTCGAGCTGGCGGGTTCGTTCGCCAATCCATAAGAAGTGCCCGGAGGTGACATACGGTTCGCCAGTGCGCGAGTCAATCCGGGTGAGGGGGCGCTCGTAATCCATGAGCAAACCCTCATGGCTGGCATAAAATTCCACCCGCTTGAGTTCTTCAAAGTCAGCGCCAGCAGCTTCCATAAAACGAATAGCTCGGTCAATTTCTTTGGCTAAACCTTCATAACGAGAGTTAGCGGGGTTTTCCGCAAACCCGCGGTTCCAGCTGTGAACCATCCGCAAGTCGGCAAAACCACCCTGGGTGAAAGCGCGAATCAAATTCAGTGTGGAAGCGGCGGTGTGGTAGCCCTGAAGCATCCGAGAAGGATTGGGGGTCCGTGATTCGAGGGTGAAGTCGTAACCATTGACAATGTCCCCCCGGTAGGCGGGTAGGGTCACACCTTCGCGTGTTTCGTCATCACTTGAGCGGGGTTTGGCGAACTGCCCCGCCATCCGCCCCATTTTGATGACTGGCATCGACGCTCCATAGGTCAACACCACCGCCATTTGCAAGATTGTTTTCACACGGTTTCTGATGGCATCCGCCGTAGCGCCCGCAAACGTTTCCGCACAGTCCCCACCTTGAAGCAGAAAGGCTTCGCCCCGGGCCGCCCGCGCAAGCCGTTCCCGCAAAATATCCACTTCACCCGCAAACACGAGGGGAGGAACTCCACCGAGCTCCGCCACCACTTGGGCCACGTGTTCAGGATCTGGCCACGCAGGCTGCTGGTGGGCTTCCAGCGTGCGCCAATCGTCAAGACCTTCCATCACAACGGGTGCGGGAAATGTGACATGTTCGGAAAATTCCACCACGAAAAACGTTGTCCTTTACGGTTGTTGACCAGCATTCAGCCTACCCGAGAAGGTTCACCAGGCGCAGGGTTACGAATTGTTGACGCGTATACGTCCACATATTCTTGGGTCCCCAGCTTGTGCATTTCATGGATGATCTCATCCGTGATTGAACGCAACACGAAGCGATCGCCCTCCATCCCCTGGAATCGCGAAAAATCAAGCGGTTCACCAATGACAATTCCCACCCGATGAACCTTCGGCAACGTCACGCCCAACGGCATCACTTTGTCAGTGTCGATAACAGCGGTGGGAATGACGGGTACTCCCGCTCCGAGAACCATTCGCGCCACCCCGGTGCGACCCCGGTATAAACGCCCATCCGGTGATCTCGTTCCCTCTGGATAAATTGCCAAGACTTTGCCCTCAGCGAGCACAGCCAAGCCAGCATTCAGGGACGCTTCGGAAGCTTTCCCCCCGGATCTGTCAATGGGCAACTGCCCTGAGGAGGTCATAAAAAATCTCACCAACCACCCTTTGAAGCCTTTTCCCGTGAAGTAGTCACTCTTCGCGAGAAACGCCATTTGACGATCCACCATCATGGGCAAAAAAACTGAATCGACGAAGGACAAATGATTACACACAATAATCACGGGTCCCGTGCGGGGAATGTTCTCTAAGCCGGTGACCCAGGGGCGAAAAACAGTCGTCAAGAGGGGGCCGATAACCCAGTGCTTCATGAGCCAGTAAAACATGAACGTAAGCCTAGGGTGCCGCGCGGCGAGGTGACCGCGCAAGAGCCGCCGCTCCCACAACGCCAGCATTGTTTCCGAGACTGGCGACCACAATTTTGGGGACAGGTCGAGAGGCGAGAGGACCATATGTTTGCTCAAATTCTTGGCGAATAGGCGACAACAGAAGCTCGCCCGCGGCGGACACTCCCCCACCAATAACGATGATCTCGGGGTCCACAATGGCCACCAAAGTGACCAGGGCGCGTCCCAGATAAGTGCCGACCCGGTTCAGAGCCTCCCGTGCGACAGCGTCGCCCGCAAGGAGAAGCTCGGTCAACTCGGTAGGACTGACGTTTCTCCCCAGAAGCTCCCCCGCGTGTGCGACCAAAGCAGTGCCAGACGCGTATTGCTCTACACATCCCCTCGTGCCGCACCCACACATTTTTCCGCCGTATTCCACAACAGTGTGCCCTAGCTCGGCACCCGCCCCAAAGCCGCCGCGGTATAACCGCCCTTGTTCCACAATGGCTCCACCAACGCCGGTGCCGATAGTCAGCATCATGAGGGATGAATGCCCCACTCCCGCACCGTGGCTGTATTCCGCCCACCCTGCCGCGTTCGCGTCGTTTTCGAGCACAACGTTTCGCCCGAGCGCGTTTTCCAAGCTGCTCCGCAGCGGATAATCGCGCCATGCAATGTTGGGCGCCATGTAGACGGTCTCACGGTCCGCATCGAGGAAGGCCGCTGCCGCAACACCCACTGTCTCGTTCAGTGTGGGACGAAAAAACCTGGAGACGAGTTGTGTCACAACGGAAATAATCGCGGCAGGGTCATCAGAAGGGGTGGCCTCGGACTGCAGTTCTAGGACATCCCCCGAGGGGTTGACCCTCCCCACCGCAATCTTTGTGCCCCCAATATCGATTCCAAGTGTGTCCACAGAAAACAAGCCTACGCGGTGGTGCTCCGCTCCTTCACCGTGCAGACCAAGGGGAAACCCCTAGAGTGGGGTGAATTATTCCAAGGTATCAAAGGAGTTACCGTGAGAGAATTCAGCACCCCCGCCGTGGTCCCCGCAGACCCTAAAGCCAACGCAACGCAGCTGTTGATGGACAGGGTGTCACAAGATCCCGATGGCGTTCTCTTCGCACTTCCCACTCCTGATGGCGGCTGGAGCGACCTCACAACTTCCGAGTTCCACGCCCAGGTGGTGCTACTCGCAAAAGGTCTCATGGCAGCCGGAATCGGTGCTGGCGACAAAGTTGGCTTCATGTGTAAAACACGCTACGAGTGGACGTTGGTCGACTTTGCGTTGTGGTTTGCCGGGGCCGTTATGGTGCCAATCTATGAAACCTCGGCACCAAGCCAAGTGCAGTACACGCTTGAAGACTCCGGTGCGATGGGAATAATCCTGGAGACAACCGACCACTTTCACCGATTCGACGAAATTGCAAGCGAGGTCCCAGCTGTCAAACATGTCTGGCAGATGCACCTGGCGGATCTGGAGAAGCTGAGCTCACAGGCTGACTCCATTTCGGACGCACAATTGGAGAAAAGGCGGACAACCGCACAAGGCAAAGACTTGGCAACGCTGATTTACACCTCTGGTTCAACGGGGCAGCCCAAAGGTTGCATGCTCACCCATTCCAACTTTGTCGAACTCGTGCGAAATTCTGCCGTAGCGATGAAAGAAGTGGTGAGGCCGGGCGCGACCTCTCTGTTGTTCATCACTACAGCCCACATCTTCGCCCGCTTCATATCGGTCTTAGCCGTCCACACGGGAACCAGAATTGGTCACCAAGCGGACACCTCCCAACTGTTGTTCTCGTTGGGCACTTTCAAGCCCACCTTTTTGCTTGCCGTGCCGCGGGTTTTTGAAAAAGTCTTTAACTCCGCAGAACAAAAGGCAGAAGCAGGCGGCAAAGGCAAAATCTTCCGGCTTGCCGCTGACACCGCGGTGGAATACTCGGAAGCGCTGGACGCCAATAATGTTTCGTTTGGTTTGAAACTAAAGTTCCGCCTCTTTGATGCTCTGGTGTACCGCAAACTAAAAGCAGCAATGGGGGGGAATGTTTCCTACGCTGTGTCGGGATCTGCGCCACTCAGCACCCGTCTTGGACACTTTTACCGCTCGCTCGGAATCAAAATTCTCGAGGGTTACGGACTCACCGAAACCACAGCGCCTGCAACGGAGAACCTCGTCACGAAATTCAAAATTGGGACCTGTGGACCGCCACTACCCGGGGTCTCCATCCGCACTGACGATGAGGGCGAAGTCCAAGTTAAAGGTATTAACGTCTTTGACGGCTATTGGAATAACGAGAAGGCCACCCGAGAGTCTTTCACCGAGGATGGTTGGTTCAAAACGGGAGATATTGGTTCTATCGATGATGACGGTTACCTCACCATCACCGGCCGAAAGAAGGAAATTATTGTGACCGCCGGGGGCAAGAACGTAGCACCCAATTATCTCGAAGACCCCATACGGTCCAACCCTCTTGTGGGCCAAGTGGTGGTGGTAGGGGACGCCAAGCCCTATATTTCCGCACTCATCACCTTGGATGCCGAAATGTTGGTGAGCTGGCTCTCCAACAACGGTGTTGCCGAGAAACTCACTCTCGAGGAGGCAACACGGCACCCGGCAGTGCTTGCAGAGGTCCAGCGCGCCATTGACGGCGCCAACAGCAGGGTTTCTCGGGCTGAATCAGTCCGAAAGTTTGTCATCTTACCCACCGAATTCACGGAAGCATCAGGACACCTCACCCCAAAGATGAGCATCAAACGTGCGGAAATTTTGCGCGATTTTGATGCAGAGCTGGAGCAGCTGTATTCCGATTCCCCCGAAACTCAGGGGATCTCTATCACCTCTTAGCTAAACCACTCAGAGGTGCGAATGGCACTGAGGGCCTGCTTTTTGACTTCAGGGCTAAGGCCCTCGAAATACAGCACACCTTTCAGGTGATCCATTTCGTGTTGTAAGGCTTGCGCCATCAAGCCTTCTCCTTCAACTTCGAGTAACTCACCCTCGAGCGTGTATCCCGTAACTTTTGCACACCGAAAACGGCTTCGCGGGAATGTCAGGCCAGGAACCGAGAGACACCCTTCGGAAACTTCTTCTTCCTCCCCCCACACCTCTAGGTGGTGCGGGTTAATGAGGTAGCCAAGATCTCCATCGATGTTGTAACTAAAAGCAGAAAAGCCGACACCGATTTGATTTGCTGCCACCCCCGCCCTCCCGGGAAGGGCCACAGTGTCCATGAGGTCAACCACCAGGTCTTGTGCGCGCTCGCTGGCGGGATCCAGCGGGTCTGTGGGGGACTTCAGAATGGGGTCGCCAAGGAGCCTGATCGAACGAACCGCCACGGCTAACTTCCAGTGCGCTCGGTCATTCCCTCCACGACGAGCGCGGCAAGTTCCCTCGCGGCTTCGCGGGTGTAGGGGCTGAGGCGATTCCACTGAATGATTGAGCCAGCGGCTAAAAATGGGTCGTAGGGAATTTTCACAACACCACGGGCTCTGGAGGCAAAGTGATCTTCAATCTCATCTAGCTTCACCACGTTTGTTCCTTGGGTAGCGGTGTTGAGCGCCACCACAGCGTTTTTGACGAGCTCTTGGTAGCCATTGGCTTCAAGCCACGTCAGAGTTTCCGAAGCCAATCGGGCCTCATCAACGCTCCCGCCGGACACCACGACAACTCCATTGGCCCGCTCCAACGTGGGGCGCATGACCGAGTGAACAACTCCGGTACCGCAGTCGGTGAGCACGATGGAATAAAACCGCGCAGCCTGATCTGCAACAACGTTGTAGTCGTCTTCGTCAAAAGCCTCTGACAACAGGGGGTCCGTATCGGAGGCGAGGATGTGAAGCCGGGACTTGTCTTTTGACACCAATTCAGCAAAGTCGGTGAAGGATCCGATTCCAGAGGCCAACTTGACCACATCGCGCACGGTCGCACCGGTAGCTTTGGGAACTCTTTCCGCCAGCGTTCCGCGGTCAGGGTTCGCATCAATACCTAATACCCGGTCATCACGAACTGCAGCGATGGCCATCCCCAGAAGGGTAGTAACGGTTGTTTTCCCCACTCCGCCTTTGCGGGTAAGAACGGGAACAAACTTGGTGCCCTGCGCAAAGGGGGTGGAAATGCGAGCATCCATGGCTTTACGCTCGCGTGCAGCGCGTGAGTCGCCAACATTGAGAGTGTGGAAACTGATTTGATACAGGGCTTGCTGCCAGAAACCTTCGGGGACCTCGCGATATCGACCCGTTGTTTCAATCAATCGGTCATCAGTGAGCATCGCGGCAGGCTCCGGGGATGAACCGCGGTTTTCTGGGCGGCGCTGATAAAGATCATCGTTGGAGGGCTCGGCAGGTGCGAGCGCGATTGTGTCAACATCATTCTGTGATACTGCCGAGGGGTCCACGAGGTCATCGTGAAGCTCTACATCATCCCCCGAGCCAGAGACGTCTGGCTCGTCTGGGGAAGCTGATAACTTCGGGCTTTTGGCCATTCACGAATCCTTAACTGGTGGGGAGCTAAACCCCAATTCTACGCCACACAAAATAATAAATATCCTAAAACCCTGCGGTTACCCGATGACCAGGAGTAGGTCCCCAGCTTCGACCTGTTGGGTGGGAGGAATGGCGAGTCGAGTCACGGTGCCCGCCATCGTGGCACTGATACCCGCTTCCATCTTCATCGCTTCGATGGTGGCGACAATCTGACCCTCTGACACAACATCCCCCTCACTGACGGCGAGGCTGACCACACCCGAGAAGGGTGCTGCAACGTGAGAGGAATGTGTGGGGTCAGCTTTTTCTGCTGTCGTTACCGTGACCCTGATGGCCTGGTCTTTGATACTCACCGGTCTAACCTGGCCGTTTAGCGCAATCATTACCGTTCGAATGCCGCGGTCATCAGGTTCCGAAATTGTTTCAAGCGAAACATACAAGCTGACGCCGGGCTCGACTTCCACCACTGTTTCTTCCCCTAAACGCAAGCCATACAGATAATCCTTCGTCGCGATCACAGAAATATCTCCATATTTTTCTCTGACGGCAAGGAAGTCTTCGGTTGGTCCGGGGAACAGCAACTCGTTCAGAAGTGCTTGGCGGGAGCGACCTGGCACGGCAAGTTGCTCACGCTGCGCTGCGGACAACGTGGCCTCCCCAAAATTTGGTGTTTTGCCGGCAAGAATTTTCGTTCTAAACGGCTCCGGCCACCCACCGGGAAGATCCCCCAGTTCGCCCGCCATGAAACCCACGACGGAATCTGGCACATCAAAAGCTCCGGGGTTTGCCTCAAATTCATCCGGATCAACATCCATGGCGACCAGATGAAGCGCTAGGTCGCCCACCACTTTGCTGGACGGGGTTACCTTTGTGGGGCGCCCCAGCATGGTGTTAGCGCGGGAGTACCAGTTCTCAATTTCCTCAAATCGGTCCGCGAGACCAAGGGCAATAGCTTGCTGACGAAGGTTGGACAGCTGCCCACCAGGGATTTCATGATGATAGACCCGTCCGGTGGGGCCGGGAAGCCCTGATTCAAAGGGCGCATAGAGCTTTCTCACCGCTTCCCAGTAGGGCTCCAGCGCGCTGACGGCCTCAAGGCTGAGACCTGTGTCACGCTCCGTGTGGGCGAGAGCCGCGACCAACGCCGACAACGGAGGCTGGCTTGTTGTTCCCGCCATCGGCGCGCTGGCGGCATCCACCGCGTCAACCCCTGCCCGAGATGCTGACATCAGTGTTGCGAGTTGCCCGCCTGCTGTGTCATGGGTGTGCAGGTGGACGGGAAGGTCAAATCTTTCCCGAAGAGCCGAAACAAGGGTGAAGGCCGCTTCGGAACGAAGAAGCCCAGCCATGTCTTTGATGGCGAGGATATGTGCCCCTGTGTCCACGATTTTTTCCGCCAACGCCAGATAATAATCCAGGGTGTAAAGGTCTTCCGCTGGGTCCAATAAGTTACCGGTGTAACACAGCCCAACTTCTGCAACAGAGGTTCCTGTGGCCAGCACCGCGTCGATGGCAGGGCGCATGTTGGAAACATCGTTCAGCGCATCAAAGACACGAAAAATATCGATTCCCGTGTCACTTGCCTCTTGGACAAAAGCGTCAGTAACGTCAGCAGGATAGGGGGTATACCCGACCGTGTTGCGACCTCGAAGCAACATTTGAATCGTGATGTTGGGCACAGACGCTCGGAGCGCCGCGAGGCGTTCCCAGGGGTCCTCCCCTAAAAAGCGCAACGCCACATCGTAGGTGGCGCCACCCCACGCTTCCAGCGAGAAAAGCTGCGGGGTGAGATGTGACACCGCAGGAAGCACATCCACCAAGTCTTTCGTCCGCACTCGTGTCGCCAACAGAGACTGGTGGGCATCCCTAAAGGTGGTGTCGGTAACCGCCAGCGCCGTCTGAGAGCGCAATGCCGCAGCAAACGCTTGAGGTCCGACCCGATCTAACAGTTGTTTTGAGCCGGCAAGCGCTGGTGTATCTGGCAACTGGGGCAGTTTCACCCGGGGATCGATAATTCCTTCCCCCGGTCCGTGAGGTTGGTTCACCGTCACGTCCCCAAGCCACGTGATGAGCTTCGTTCCCCTGTCCTTACTGGGTCTTGAGGCGAGGAGATAAGGCCGCTCTTCAATAAAGGCGGTAGAAATATCGCCGGCGAGGAACGCCTCATCTTCGACAACGGCCTGCAGGAAGGGGATGTTTGTGGAGACACCCCGAATTCGAAATTCCGCAAGACCTCGCCTAGCGCGCGCCACCGCAGTGCTGAAGTCCCTCCCCCGCGTGGTCATTTTCGCCAACATCGAGTCAAAGTAGGGTGAGATTTGCGCTCCCTGGCTCACCGTCCCACCATCGAGTCGAATTCCTGCCCCACCCGGCGAACGATAGGTCGTAATTTTGCCCGTGTCGGGCCGAAAATCAGCCGAGGGATCCTCGGTGGTGATCCTGCACTGGAGTGCGAACCCTCGCGGCACAAGCTGATCCTGGAAAAGTCCTAGGTCTTCCAGAGTCTCCCCCGCGGCAATCCTAATTTGAGTATGTACAAGGTCGACATCGGTGATTTCCTCGGTCACGGTGTGCTCGACCTGAATTCTGGGGTTCATTTCGATGAAGACGTGTTGCCCGGCCCGCTCACCTGCAGTATCGACGAGGAACTCGACGGTTCCAGCGTTCCGATAACCAATGGACCGCGCAAAGGCCACCGCGTCACCCAAAATAGCCTCCCGCACTGTTGCGTCAAGGTGCGGGGCGGGAGCAATTTCGATGACTTTCTGGTGGCGCCGCTGGACCGAACAATCGCGTTCGAAGAGATGAAGGGTGTTACCGGTCGCATCAGCAATAATCTGTACTTCGATGTGCCGCGGGCGGACTACCGCCTGCTCCAAAAACATTCGACCATCGCCAAAGGCAGTCTCCGCTTCCCGCATGGCCGCCTCTAGTGCTTCTTTGAGGTCTTCCTGTTTCTCAACACGGCGCATGCCTCGGCCCCCACCACCGGCAACGGCTTTGGCAAAAAGGGGAAATCCTATGTCGTGTGCTTGCGAGACAAGGAGGTCAATATCAGTGGTCGCCTCGGTTGACGCAAGCACCGGGACTCCCGCTTTGGTCGCATACTCTTTCGCGGTGACCTTGTTCCCCGCCATATCCAAGACGGAGGCGGGAGGGCCGATGAACACGATTCCCTCCGCTTCACAAGCCCGTGCCAGGTCAGGGTTCTCGCTGAGAAATCCGTAGCCGGGATAAATTGCGTCCGCCCCGGATTCACGTGCCACCCTGATGATTTCGTCAATCGTCAGATAGGCCCGCAATGGATGTCCCGGCTCGCCAATTTGATATGCCTCGTCAGCTTTCATGCGGTGCAGGGAATAGCGGTCCTCGTAGGGGAACACTGCGACGGTGCGCATCCCAAGCTCTACGGCCGCCCGGAAGGCTCTGATCGCAATTTCGCCACGGTTTGCAACAAGGATTTTGGTGATCACAGTGGTAGACCTTCCTGGCGAAGATGACCCCGCGCCGTCCCCGATAACTGTCCCTAGCCTACTGAAGGCTAAAGTAATGAGGATGCGTGTAATCAGTTTGAGCTCCCTCAAAGGCGGTGTCGGCAAGACGACCGTGACGTTGGGTCTTGCCTCCGCAGCTTTTGCCCGAGGTTTGCGCACCCTGGTCGTCGATATGGACCCCCAGTCCGATGCCAGCACAGGCATGGATGTCACATTGGGGCGACACCTCAACATCTCCCATCTCCTCGCTAACCCGCGGGCATCTCAGGTGCGGAAAGCCATCGTGCCAAGCGGCTGGACACGCTCCCACAAAGGGAACGTGGATGTTCTTCTCGGCTCCCCCGCTGCCATGGCGTTTGACGAACCAACGCTGACCAAGAGACAGATTTGGCGCGTGGAAGAAATTCTTGCCGCAGTGGAAACCGATTATGACCTGGTCCTCATTGACTGTCCGCCTTCTTTGAACGGGCTCACCCGGATGGCGTGGACCGCAAGTGACAGGGTGGCCGTTGTGACCGAACCAAGCCTGTTCTCGGTTGCCGCCACCCAGCGGGCCTTTCGAGCGATTGACGAACTCCGAAGAGGGGTTTCGCCCCGGTTGCAGCCGTTGGGTGTTTTGGTCAATCGGGTCCGCCCGCAATCCATCGAGCACCAATTCCGTATTGATGAGATGAAACAAATGTTTGGCGCACTCGTGATGCAGCCTGAGCTCCCCGAGCGTGTTGCGTTGCAGCAGGCTCAGGGAGCGGCGAGTCCTTTGCACGTCTGGCCAGGTGAAAGCGCCGAGGAGATGTCGCTGAACTTCAACCTGATTCTTGACCGGATTGTGCGCTCTGTTCAGATTACTGAACGAGAAAACGTTTAGCTGGCGCGTTGACTGCGGCGAGCGGCAAGCTCGTCTCGGGGGTCTTGACCGATGGTGGTCGCTTCCACAGAAACCAGGGATGACTCCACCTCGCGTAGCACTTTGCCAACCGCAATTCCGAAGACTCCTTGGCCCTGAGATACCAAATCAATGACCTCATCGTTCGAGGTACAGAGGTAGACGCTTGCCCCATCACTCATCAGAGTGGTTTCTGCAAGATCACTGATTCCGGAGAGCCTCAGCTGATCTACCGCAATCCGAATTTGTTGTAATGAAATTCCGGTATCCAGCAGACGTTTGACAAGTTTGAGAACCAAAATGTCGCGAAAGCCGTACAGTCTTTGAGATCCTGAGCCTTGGGCAAGCTGGACCGTCGGTTCCACAAGGTTGGTGCGGGCCCAATAATCCAACTGACGGTAGGTAATACCGGCAGCCGTTGCCGCAATGTTTCCGCGGTATCCCTGCTCTTGTTCGATGATGGGCATACCGTCGGTGAAGAGTAAGTCCTTGGCGTATCGCTCGCTCGTGTTTTCCGAGGAAACCATGTCCCACCTAACTTTAATGCTCTACTTGACCCTGAAGGGTGCCCGTTCACGATACCCCCCGAAGGGAAAATCATCGGGATAAAGGAAACGCCCGTATTCGGCGTGTCGAATACTGAGTGTCTAAGACTCTAGTCGCTCGAGAGCGTCCCTCGTGAGAACACCCCGCATCGTCATCAAAACCTCCGCGAGTTCGCGGGCTTTGTCGCCAAATTCTGTTTTCGACATCTGTTGTGAACCCTGGGAGGACGCCGTTACCGCTTGCGAGACCAGCCCCATTTCGCGATCAATAGCTAGGCGCATTCCTCTGAGATGCCGAGGTTCAATCCCAAACTTGGAGGCTTCCACAATTGACCTCAAAATCAGCACATCCTGTGACAGATAAAACTTTTTTGCCTCAATGAGGCCGGCGGTGACAGCGGCATCGAGAACACTCGCGAGTGCCCCCGATTGTTCCAACAAATCCTGGCGTGAATAATTCGTCGTTTCACTGGCCGCGACAGCGCGGGTTGCTTTTGTCCCGTTGGGCAAGCTGGGGTTCTTACCCGCATCCACATCATCGAGGTAATCCTTGATAACCCTCAGCGGCAGATAGTGGTCTCTCTGGACAGTGAGGACAAAACGCAGTCTTTCTACATCTGACGCGCTATAGGTCCGGTACCCGGCGGGGGTGCGCTCGGGTGAAACCAGCTGGCGGTCCTCCAGAAAGCGGAGTTTTGACGGAGAGAGGTCACAAAATTCTGGAGTGAGCTTCGCGAGCACCTGTCCAATGGACAGCAGGGTGTGCCGGGGGGAGCCAGCTACCTGGCGCCTGGCAGTCGCGCTCACGACGGTGACTCCGTGGATGCACTCTCAACTCTGGAGGCATAAAAAGTCATCCGGAACTTCCCCACCTGAACTTCGGCCCCATCATGAAGCAGGGCCTGATCCACCAACACGCCATCAAAATATGTGCCATTGAGCGAGCCCATGTCTTTTACCTCAAAGGAGGTGTGATGACGCACGAACTCTGCGTGGCGACGCGACACCGTCACGTCGTCAAGAAAAATGTCTGCCTCCGGGTGCCGACCGGCCACGGTGGAATCCTGATCAAGCAAGAATCGAGCTCCGGCGTTGGGACCTTTACGGACAATGAGAAGTGCTGACCCCTGCGGGAGCGCAGCGATGATTTCCTGTTCTTCAAGGGAAACACCAGATTCGAGACCTTGCAGCTTCTGCTGAAAATCAGGGCCAAACTTGACCGTTTGGTCGGGGGTTCCCGACGGGTCAGACCCGGTTGGTGTTTCGCTCATCAGACTCCTTCGAAGACGACTTTAGACTACCTGACCTTCTTGCCTCCTCGCGCACGGAACTTCGGGTAATCGCCAGGGCATCGGCAAGATAAGAAAAGCCCACAACCCAATACAGCACGACCACAGCAATAGCAAGAATCCAGGCCAGGGAATTTGTGTAGAGCCCCACCGGCTCAAACACAGCACCCAAGAAAAAGAGAGGCAAAACCACGAGCATCCCAAAAGTGGCAACCTTGCCCCACCACTTCACTGGGAGGGTTCCAGCGCCGTATCGAGACATCACCAGACCTCCGACACCAAGAAGCGCATCGCGCAACATGACGGCCACAACAAACCACCACGGGACAACATCCTGAATGGCAAGCGCCACCACAATGGCGGCAATAAACAGTCGATCGGCGAAAGGATCAAGAAATTGGCCAAGCTTCGTGATCTCGTTCATGGCGCGCGCAATCATTCCGTCAACAAAATCGGTGAGCACAGCAACAACCAGGAGAACAAAAGCGGCGAGGAGCCGGTCTTGGGTAACCCAGTACAAGAACAACGGAATTGACATCAATCTCACGACACTGATGACGTTGGCAAGGGTGAACACCCGTGAGCTCACTTCCGGGGGTGGGGCCATTTCTTCAGTGTACGAGCCTGAGAAATTTTTCCCTACTTTCACAGCGATTCTCCGCGCGCAATCCTCAGATATGGCGCCAACAGGTCTATCGTCGAACTATGTCTTGCATACGCTTTAACACCACCGCCCAGAGAGAGCAGATGGCGCAAGCTGTCGCAAAGGGAACCGGCGATGACCCGGTGGCGTCCTTCCTCTCCCCCGCCATAACGGCGAGCAAAATAGCTCGAATAAAGACAATGTCCCTCGATGCGAACCCCAAGATTCGTGAAAGTGCAGCACTCTCCTATCACGCACCCCTTGAGGTATACGAACGCCTGGCGATGGACCCTAATGAGGGTGTGCGCACGTGTCTCGCGCGAAATGCCCAGGCGCCCTGTGACGTCTTGCGCACTCTCTCGCGTGACTCCTCCGAAACGGTCCGAGCTTTTGTGGCCATCAATCACTCCGTCCCAGAGGACGCCATGGAGCGCCTCCGGGAGGACACAAGCCCCACAGTGCAGAAACTCGTGGCGTGGAAAGCTTCGTTACGCGATGACACGGACTTAGTTCTGGCCTAAGTTCCCCACTGGTGGGTGCGGGCCGGCAGAATTTTGGACACGGCAACTAATACCCGGTAGCGAAAACTGGGGATAGCGAGTGCCCGCCCCGATTCCACCGCTCGTAACGCATCGGACACCACTCGTTCGGCGGTCAACCACATGATCGGTGGGAACCCATCGACCGTCATTTTCATCCTTTGGTGAAACTCTGTCCTCGTAAATCCCGGTGCGACAGCGCTCACGTGGACCCCGTCGGCTCGGTGTGTCGCGTTCAACGACTTTGCGATACTGAGCCCCCACGCTTTATGGGCCGAGTAGGTTCCACGAGACAAAAATCCGGCAACGCTGGAGACCATCACAATCCGACCTACGCCACGTTCAATCATCCCGGGAAGTGCGGCTTTCATGAGCTCCATGGGGGCACTGATGTGGATGGCCAGGTGATCCCGTTCTTCTTGGAGGTCACTGGTGGCCAAAGTTCCGTGGATTCCGTACCCCGCGTTATTGACCAGCACCCGAATGGGTCGAGAGGAGGATGTGAGACGGTGGGCCACCCGAGCCACATCGGGTTTTCGATGTAAGTCAGACACCAATATTTCTGCTTCTGCGCCACGGGCCCTCACCACCGAGGCGGTTGCCTCAAGACGCTCTGCGTCCCGACCCACCAGCACAACGTTGTGCCCCTGCGACGCAAGCTGAAGGGCAAACTCTGCACCAATACCGCTGCTAGCACCCGTGACGAGAGCCCATGAAGAATGTGTCATAGAAGTGAGTGTAGAAGGGTGAAAGCCCTAGGTGTACTCGGTCATGACGTTGGTAACACTTTTCGGGTTGTGACGTAGCGAAGACCTCCTAGGTTGTGAGTAATCACACACCACATCTCTAGGAGGTCTTCGTGGCCCACGCTAATGCAGTTCTGACTCCGGTTGGTCGGCGACTTCTCGTCGATCGGGTGCTCTCCGGTCGCCCGCAGTCTCATGTCGCGAAAGAACTCGGGGTGTCGCGGCAATGTGTCGCCCGGTGGGTTTCGCGATTCCAGAGTGAGGGTGTTGCCGGACTCGAAGACCGATCATCCAGACCCACACGGTCGCCCACGCACACTCCGGCCCCGGTCCGAGAGTTGCTGCTTGAGGCGCGGGCCCGTGAACGTTTGGGACCACCGGAGCTTGCGGTTCGGTTCGGGGTCAGCGCCTCGACTGCGTCGCGGATTGTTGCCCGGGCTGGCCTGCCGAAGCTGTTCGATCTGGACCCCGTCACAGGGATTCAGATCAGGGCCTCGCGCCGAAGCACACGTCGTTATGAACGTGAAGCTCCTGGCGACTTGATCCACATCGACGTGAAGAAGCTGGGCCGGATCCCTGACGGTGGTGGCTGGCGCGGGCGAGGACAGACACGCAGCAACCATACTGTCGGGCACAGCATGCACGGTCGGGTTGGTTTCGATTACGTCCATGCGGCCGTCGATGACCATTCCCGGTTGGCTTATGCGGAGGTGCTCGCCGATGAGAAAGGGGACACCTGTGCTGGCTTCTTGGCCCGCGCCGCCGAGTTCTATACCCGCCACGGAATAACCATCCGGCAGGTGATGAGCGACAATGCCTGGAACTACCGTCGCTCCCTCGACTTCCAGAACACCATCGTCCGTCTCGGAGCCACCCACATCCTGATCAAACCCCATTGCCCCTGGCAGAACGGGAAGGTTGAGCGCTTCAATCGAACCATGCAGGAAGGGTGGGCATACCGCCAGGTCTTCACCGCAAACAGCGAGAGGACTAACGCCCTCGCACCTTGGCTAGACCACTACAACTACAATCGACCACACACGGCCTGCGGAGGCAAACCACCAATCAGCCGAGTGTTACCAACGTCATGACCGAGTACACCTAGGGAGCAATCTCGGATAACAGCGCAGTGACCCGAGCGCGAATATCGTCACGAATAACCCTGACGGTGTCCAAGTCCTTTCCCGCTGGATCTTGCAATTCCCAATCTTCGTAGCGTTTTCCCGGGAAAATGGGGCAGGCATCCCCACACCCCATGGTGATCACGACATCGCTACTCAGCACGGTGTCCCTGTGGAGCACCTCAGGGTGATGGTGGTCAACGTCAATCCCCTCTTCCGCCATCGCCGCAATCGCCATCGGGTTGACGTTGTCCGCCGGGTTTGTCCCTGCAGATAGCACCCTCACGCGATCACCCGCCAGATGCCGGAGATACCCTGCCGCCATTTGGGAGCGACCAGCGTTATGGACACAAACAAACAGCACTGTGGGTGTTGTCATGAGAGCTCCTCTCGATAGAACCTCACCCTATTCAGGGCTTCCTAACAGCGGGTAACCAAAACCTTTCCATCAGGAGTAGGCCAACAACCACCATGAATCCTGCGGCGGCCGCTAAGGCAACAGAGGGCACGTCACCGCCTGGTGGCAGCAACTCCCTTCCCTCCCCCTGCCACGGCCAGAGCGCTCGAAGTGATCCCGCCATCAGACCGGTCATGATCGCCAAGGTCATCGCTCGAACCTTTTCCAGGAGATATTGGACGATGCGCACAAATCCACCGAGACCCACCAGCGCCCCCGCGACAAAAACACCGAGATATCCAAGGTCCCGGTCATTGACGGCCTGAAGGGTGGGTTGATACAGCCCCAAAGTCACCAAAATAAAGGAGCCAGAAACCCCCGGTAGCACCAGTGCACACACGGCAATGGCAGCGGCGGGGGCGACAACCCAGAGCGAAGGATTGTCGTTGTCAAAGGTGGGTAGCCCGGAAAAGAAAAACATTGCCACCGCCGTTAGAGCGGCGGACAATGCCATTCTTGGGCTCCAACGCCCGGCCATCCGCCACGGAATCCACAACGAGGCAAGTATGAGACCCGAAAAAACACCGAGGGTGAGCTGGGGATAATCATTAATCACGGGTTCCAATAGTGCCGCGCCAGCGATGATTCCAACGCCCATACCTGCAATCACCGGGACAATAACTTTCCACGAAACACCGGCCATCTCTGAACGTGCGAGAGAAAACCGAGATCTGAGGAGAGCGACACCGGCGCGAGCAAACCTCGCCGCACCAGAGATCAGCGCTTGGTAAACGCCAACAACCAAAGCAATAGTTCCCCCGCTAACACCGGGGACAATTTCGGCTAACCCAATGAGTACCCCCCGAAGCACCTGGAGGGTCCCCGCAAACAGAGACGGCACCTATCCCCCGGTGATCAGATCAAGAATTTGGGGACCAGCGACCACCACAATCGCGACCGCCAGGAAGATCCACCCTGCTGTGCGCCACGCCTTGGCATATTTTTCATTCTGCTCCATCCCCTGATTCTAGGGATGCCCCCCGAAGTGGCCCCCAGCCACTCCGGGTTGCACAACCTAGAATGGGGGTTTCGGCCCTACTTGAAGGAGCAACTCTTGGATGTCACACTCGCTACCTGGGGGACAGTCTTAGGCGTCATCGTTGCTCTGTTGATTCTTGATTTGTTGACCTTCAGTCGCAACCCTCGGGAAATCGGGTTCACCGAGGCCGCATGGTGGTCCATCTTTTATGTTGCTGTGGCACTCGCCTTCGGCGTGTGGGTTTGGTTCAGTGCTGGACCGGTTTTTGGTACCGAATATTTCGCCGCGTACCTGGTCGAAAAATCGTTGTCGGTTGACAACGTCTTTGTCTTTGCGATTATTTTGGCTCAGTTTGCAGTGCCCTCGAAATATCAGCAACGCGTGCTGCTCATCGGTGTTTTGTTGGCACTTTTTCTGCGGGCAATCTTCATTGCTATTGGCGCTGCGGCACTGGCCTACTTCGCTTTCACCTTCGTAATTTTTGGCGCAATTTTGATTTGGACCGGCTTTGGTTTGATGCGCCACTGGAACGAAGACCCGGATCCGTCAGAAAACTTTGTGGTCCGACAACTCAAAAAACGAATTCCTTTTACCGATAACTACGACGGCACAAAACTTTTCACCAAAGAAAATGGCCGCCGGTTAGCGACACCCATGTTTTTGGTGATGATCGCCATTGGTTCCACAGACCTGCTTTTTGCCTTGGATTCCATCCCCGCCACGTTTGGCGTCACCCAGGAGCCGTTCCTCGTCTTTTCCGCTAACGCGTTTGCCCTGTTGGGGTTGCGGGCGCTGTACTTTATTTTGAAGGGGCTTCTCGACAAACTGATTTATCTCTCACTCGGTTTGTCCTTCATTTTGATGTTCATCGGCGTCAAGCTCATCTTGCTGTGGGCACACGAGATTTGGGCCTTTCTCCCCAAGATTGAGACCAGTACAAGCCTGTACGTCATCGGTGCAATCCTGACCGTGGCGGTTGTGGCAAGCCTGATCAAATCGAGCAGAGACCCGAGCGCTGTTGCTCGCGCCGGGCGTGTGACGGCAGCAAAAGAGGACGAGCCCGAAGAAAAAAAGATAACCGCGAAGTAACAGAAAAAGGACTTCCATGACCGGTTACCCCAAATCTTCGGTGGCGCTCACCCCCGACTCGCAGCAATCAGGTTCACTGTGGCCTGTGGTGGACCCCGCATGAATATTCCGGTGCTGTCATGAACGAACGCCCTCGTGTACTTTTTGCCGATCAGCTGGGCCCCCATTTTGACGATGGCGGCCCCGTCCTCATACCCGAAGTGCTCACCCCGCTGACCCGGCGCAAATTTCATCGCCAGAAAGCACACCTTATTCTTTCTGCACTGCGCCACCGGGCAGCAGAGCTTGGGAACCGAGTCGAACATGTCACCGCAGATTCGTACCACGAAGCTCTTGCCGGTCGATCTTTTTCTGTCGTCGATCCCACCTCTCGCGGCCTGCGTGCGCTCGTTGCTGATTTGTCACAGACCGCAGATATTTCTTGTGAACCCTCCCGCGGGTTCGTGACCTCAGAACAGGATTTTGCACACTGGGCCAATGCTCAGGGCCAGCGTCGCCTGTTGATGGAGAACTTCTACCAGGACCGTCGACGAGCCACCGGAATCTTGATGACAGTGGACTCCGCAGGTTCCGTGCAACCGGAGGGTGGCGCCTACAACTTTGATAAAGATAACCGCCAACCACCGCCGAAAGGGGTGGATACTTTGGGGGTCGCTGCCCCGTGGTTTCCCGTGGAGGATGACATTGATCGGGAGGTGAGGACGTACCTCGATGAGTTAGAGGCCTCAGGAAAAGTGTCCTTTATCGGCGCTGATGGCCCCCGATTGTTCCCCGCCACCCGCACCGAAGCGCTCAGCGCATTGCAGCACTTTATGACAGAGCGCCTGGCAACCTTTGGACCGAGTGAAGATGCGGCGATGACGGCAGATTGGGCGATGTCGCATTCTCTGCTCAGCCCCGCATTGAACCTGGGCCTGCTTCACCCCTTGGAGGTTATTGACCAAGCACGGGAGCAGTACCACTCCGGGAACGCCGATATTGCCAGCGTGGAAGGCTTTATCCGTCAGATAATGGGCTGGCGCGACTGGGTATGGCACCTGTATTGGCATCTTGGCGAAGAGTTCTCTTCCCGAAATTTCTTTGATCACCACGAGCCACTTCCGGAAGCATTTGCCACCCTCGATCCAGACCTGGTGCGTTCACACTGTCTCTCACAGGTCCTGGGGGAAGTGGCGGAACGCGGGTGGACCCACCACATCAACCGCTTGATGGTGCTCGGTAGTTGGGCGTTGCAACGACGTGTCAACCCCCAAGCTCTGAACGACTGGTTTATCGATGTTTTTGTTGATGGCACACCATGGGTTATGCCAGCGAACGTCATCGGCATGAGTCAATTTGCGGATGGCGGCATTGTCGCGACAAAGCCGTATACCTCCGGTGGCGCTTACATCAACACCATGACGAACTACTGCAAGAGTTGCGTTTTTTCCCCCACCGTGCGGGTCGGGGAAAAAGGGTGCCCCCTGAGCGCTGGGTATTGGAATTTTCTGGATAGCCACCAAGGAGCCTTGCGAAAAAATCACCGAATGTTTAAGCCTTTGGCAGGACTCAAAAGACTCGCCGACCTGGACGAAGTGCGCCACCAGGAAGCCCACCGGACGGATTTTTAGTCGACCACGACTCTGGTCTGGTGGAGACAGAGCGAATCACCGGGTTTGTCGCTTAGGCTCAAGCAGTGGCACATTTACTCGGGGCGCATAATCTTCATCTGGAATACCCAACCCGGGTGGTGTTGGAATCTGTCACCGTCGGCATCGACGACGGTGACCGGGTAGGAATTGTGGGACGCAACGGGGATGGAAAATCTACCCTCATTCGCTTGCTGTCCGGACGCCTCTCCCCCGATGGCGGTTCTGTCATTGCCCGCAATGGTCTCCGCGTGGGCATGTTGGACCAGAGCGATCAGATTCCCGCAGACCTCACCATTGCGCAAGCGGTGGTGGGGGATCAGGCGGAGCACGAATGGGCGAGGGACCCCAAAATTCGTGATGTTCTCACCGGGTTACTCTCGGATGTTTCCTGGGATTCGCGAATCGGGGATCTCAGTGGCGGGCAAAGTCGAAGAGTTTCCCTAGCCGCATTATTGGTCGGGGAATGGGATGTTCTCTTCCTTGATGAACCCACCAACCACTTAGATGTGACGGGAGTCGCATGGCTGGCCGATCACGTCAATTCACGCTGGCCCAAAGGGTCGGGAGCCCTCGTTGTGGTTACCCACGATCGCTGGTTCTTAGATGCAACCACGTCGATGACGTGGGAGGTACACGATGCCACCCTCGATATTTTCGAAGGCGGTTACGCCGCCTATATTCTGCAACGGGTGGAACGTGATCGAAGCTCCGCCGTGTCCGAAGCCAAGCGACAAAACCTCCTCAAGAAGGAGCTTGCCTGGCTGCGTCGCGGCCCACCCGCGAGAACCACAAAACCCAAGTTCCGGATTGATGCAGCTAACGCCCTGATAAGCGATGTTCCAGAAATTCGAGACCCGGTGACTTTGGCGAAGCTCTCCACCACCCGGTTGGGGAAAAAAGTCATCGAACTGGAGGACGTGGGGGTCACTCTGGGTGGGCGCACCATTGTGAAACCTTTCACCTGGCGTTTAGCACCCGGGGAAAGAACGGGAATTTTGGGGGCTAACGGTGCCGGAAAAACCACCGTGTTGAAACTCCTGGAAGGCAGCATCGAGCCCACCGTGGGATCGGTAGCCCGAGGGTCTACCGTGAAACTGAGTCTCTTAGACCAGCGCCTTGCCACCTTGGAGGAAGTTAAGAATGACCGCGTCAGTGAGGTTATAGCCCGGCACAAAACAACCTACAAAGCCGATGGTGTGGAAATGACACCGGGGCAACTCCTCGAGCGACTGGGGTTTAGCTCGGCACACCTCTCCGCACGGGTATTTGAGCTCAGTGGTGGCCAGCGTCGCCGACTACAGTTTCTGCTTGAGCTGTTGCGGGAACCCAACGTGTTGCTTCTTGACGAGCCCACAAACGATCTTGACACTGACATGTTGCGCGCTATGGAAGATCTTCTTGACACATGGCCTGGAACCCTGATTGTTGTCTCCCACGACCGCTACCTTTTGGAGCGAGTTACCGACCAGCAATACGCAATTGTTGAGGGTGAATTTCGGCATGTGCCAGGCGGCGTAGATCAGTATTTAGAGCTTGAGAAAGCCCGGACTCGCTCTGGTGACACCCCTAGCCCCGAAACCAAACCCCCCACCCAGCAACCGTCCACATCACTATTGCGCCCAGGGAGCAAAGAACACCGACTTGCCGAGAAAGAGCAGAATCTGCTGGCACGAAAGGTTGTTGAGTACCAGAAGGAGCTCAACCGGATCGATGTGTCCCTATCCGGGGCTGATCAATCCGATTACGACGCCCTTGGTACTTTGGCCAAGGATCGGGCAACGCTGGCACAACAGTTACAGACCACCGAAAATCGTTGGCTCGATTTGGCAGAAAAACTAGGAAGCTAAAACCCCTAACCCTCGGGAATGCTCCGGCTGGCACTAACGCCTGCGGCACTCTGCGCGCCTGAGGGGTGAGCGTCACACAGCGGCACATCCGCTACCGCACACCCGTCACACACCACTAACTGGCGACGACACTCCAGGTGGGTGCAGTTTTCCAACCGGGATGAAGCGGAATCACATCTGAAACAGCGACCAATAACGGCTGCTTCCGGGCTGAAGGTAACAGCTTTGCGGTTATCAAAAACTGACAAGGCCCCTTCCCAGAGACCTTGATCTCCAAAAGTTTCGCCGTACCTGACGATTCCCCCGGCGAGTTGGTAGACCTCCCGAAAGCCGCGTGTGATCATCATGGCGGACAAAATTTCACAGCGAACACCGCCGGTGCAGTAGGTCACCACTGGCTCATCTTTCAAGTGGTCATACTTACCGTTCTCAAGTTCCTTCACAAAGTCGTGGGATGTGCGCACAGTGGGGACAACCGCCTCGGAGAAGCGCCCGATTTGTGCCTCCCAACTGTTGCGCGCGTCAAAAAAAGTCACGTCTTTGGTCGCCACCAGTTCGTGAAGTGCTTCCGGGGTGAGAGGTGACCCGCCACCCACAACACCGTGTTCATCAACTGCGATTTCTCCGGGAGCGCCGAACCCCACCAACTCTTCTCGCACCCTGACCCGAAGCCCCGGAAAATCTTCCGGACCGGTGCCGTCACTCCATTTGAAGTCGACTTGAGAAAAAGGCTCGTATTCTTTTGTTTTGCGCCAATACTTTTTTACGTTTCGAAGCTCACCACCGACGGTCGCGTTGATGCCATCCTTCGAGAGGATGATCCGACCGCCAAGCCCCAATGATTCACACAGATCCCGCTGCCACAACCGAAGTGCTTCGGGGTCTGAAAGCGGGGTAAAGCAGTAAAAGAGCAAAACTTTGTAGTCCGCCATCCCTGTATTTTAGGCGAAGTCGGTCACCACAGGCGTTGTACCTAGTTATAGCCCCGTGGTGGCCGTGTTGCATCAGAGAGCCGGTCACTAATCTGCTGGCCCAAACCCATCAGGCAGGCATCACTCCCGGGTCGCCCAATCAGTTGTGCACCCAGTGGCATGCCGGCAGACGAATATAACGTGGGCACACTTACCGCAGGTAACCCTGCAACATTGACGAAACTGGTCCACGGAGTGACCTGCACTTGTTGCCGAAAATTTGTCCAGGCATCACCCTGGTCATACCAACCAAGCATCGGCGCTGGCCCATTGAGGCCCGGCGTCAAGATTGCGTCGAAGGCGCTGAAGGTCTTGATCGTGCTGTGCTCAAAGTGGCGAAGACCGGTTAACGCCGCCACTAACGATGCTCCGCTTACGTCACGGCCGCGCTCGATGAGGTATCGGGTGAGGGGCTCCAGAGCGCCCATAGCGTCCTCGGGTACCGGCAAACTTGCCGCGGAAGCGGTCCACAGGGTAACGAAGTCATCCGCATACGACGGGTTGGGGTACCACCCACATTCCACAACGGTGTGACCTGCGTCCACGAGGGCTTCCCTCGCACGTTCCATCGCCTGCAATGCTTCGGGATCGGGAATGATGTCCCAGTCACTGGGCCACGGCGATACCGTTGTCATTCCGATAGAAAGGCCACGCTCCGGGCGTTCCACGGCCTGTGTGTAGCCACCGGAGCTTCCCGGGGCTTGGGTCGCCCAATACAAAGAACCCCGGACAAGAGATTCTGCTGCGTAGGCCAGATCAACGACTGTTCGGGTGATGAGCCCTGGCACCGCAAGACCGCCAGCTGATTCCAGCCCGCTGCCCGCAGGGACTAATCCTCGCGATGGTTTCCAGCCCACCACACCGCAGGAAAGGGCAGGAATTCGAATAGACCCACCGCCGTCTGAGCCCGGGGCGAAAGGCAAAATACCGGCAGCCACCGCTGCCGCCGCACCCCCACTCGAGCCCCCTGCTGACCTGCTCAGGTCGTGAGGGTTACGAGTTGGCCCGACCGCCTGCGACTCTGTCGCAGCGGCCATTCCAAACTCTGAGGTGGCGGTCTTACCCACGCTTACCGCCCCCACCTCGTCGAGCCACAGCGCCATAGGGTCAGAAAACTCTGCTGGGGGTTGACCTTCGGTGATGGCTGACCCATAACCCGTTGGCATCCCCGCCCGTGCAACTAAATCTTTATCGGCACTGGGTAAACCAGCGAGACCAGAACGGTCGGCATCCGCCAGTCGCACGTGCTCAGCGCGCTGGCGAGCCCCTTCGGCATCAACGTGGACCAACGCATTGAGATCAGGGTTGAACTTCGCCACGCGCTCGAGGTAATACTCCACCAGCTCAGGAACGCTCACCTCATTGTTGAGGAGAGCGACGTTCTGGTCGGAGAGAGAGAACTGATGCCACGCTGTCATCAGTCCAGGCTAACGGCTGGCACACAACCACCCCTAAGGATTCACCAGAGGGCAAAGAACCCCATCACCCCAGCCGCAGGGTTTGGCGCTCTTTTCGCCCCAGGCGCCAGATAAGCGTCCCGAGCTCACCCTGGGGGTATGCAGCCTACTCATATACCCCAGGGGGTATTATGGAGGAATGACACTCAGACACTTTATTGCTCCCGTTATTGTTCTCAGCATCTTGTCCACTCTGGGAGGCTGTTCACCAAATGACGACGGTGCCCCCGTCGATAGCCTCGAGGATCAAACCTCCCAAAACCTGTCGACACCCTTCAACACTGAGATACCTGAGGGCATAGCACAAGGCTCCAACGAAGCGATTGCCTGGGAGGCGTTGATGGGACCCGATGGGGAATACGCCGCCGCCGCTTCCTACCAGGCGGTCCTCGACCAATTCGGTCCAGTGGAACCTTACGCAACCATTAAGGAATCTGAAGAGCGCCACATTGACGCTCTTACTCGCCAACTCAACCGATACAACATCACTGTTCCCGCAAACCCCTACCTCGGTATCGTCGAGGCACCAGAAGATCTCGAAACAGCAGCCCAAGAGTGGGCGGTAGGGGAAATCCTCAACGTTGACATGTATGACCAGCTCATGGAGCAGGCCACCGACGATCGCCTCGTTCGAGTTCTTGAAAATCTGCGTCGCGCCTCTTTGGAGGAGCACCTCCCCGCGTTCGAAGCGGCAGCGGCCAACGGTGGAACCCTTGACCCCGGAACGATGAGCTCTGAATCCGGCCGCAATTAGGCACCACCAACAAGGCTTCAGGACGCTGTCACACCTGTCTGCGACTTCCCCGGTGGCTGACACACAACCGAGAGAGTACGTAGTGCTGAATTAGGGCGAGACTGCGCATAAGTTTGTCGGGCTGACAGGATTTGAACCTGCGACCCCTTGACCCCCAGTCAAGTGCGCTACCAAGCTGCGCCACAGCCCGTGGCAGACGGTGATCGCTCACCGCAACTTCAGAAGTCTACCGGCCCCGCGGTCCGTTGGTTTCCAGAATCGCACTGTCTTTTAGCCCGAAGGCACACAGTCCCACCTCCCAGCCGCACCGTGGGAACCAGGTATCAGACCACCACGGCCTCGATGGTCAGAGTTAGCGGAGCTCCGCTTCGAGTCGCGCCCGCAGGTCCGGCCACGCTTGTGCAAAACCCGTGTGAAGCTCCCGGTCCTCGACCTTGGCCGGGTCAACCCACTCAAGGGCAGCGCTCTCCAGGTCGGTAATCCGGGGCTCAAAATACTCATCAGCAATGGCGAGGACTGTCGTATAAGACCAGAAACCTAGATCAAGGACGTTGTGTCCCACAATCCGCGCTGCATTATCTGGAATCCCCGCCTCTTCTTGGGATTCCCGTATCGCTGCGGTAAAAGCATCTTCCCCTTTTTTTAGCGCACCGCCTGGGATACCCCAGGTCCCACCCTGGTGGGACCACTCTGCACGCAGTTGCAAGAGAACGCCGGAACCGGGGTGCAGGATTAACAAACCCGCAGCCCCAAACGTGCCCCAGTATTTTTTCCCGTTAGGGCCTTCAACCCAGGCATCACCGGGGTCCCGAAGGTGGAGTGGCGGCAACGGTGGGGGTTTTGTCATGGTCCTTACTTCTTCCGAACTCGCTTTTCCCGAACCCGCATGTTTGTCACAATCGGGGTTCCCAGGAAACCATAAATTTCTCTTAATCGGCGCTGAATAAAGCGACGGTACTGCGGGTCAAGGAAACCACTGGTGAAGAGGACAAAAGTGGGAGGCCGGGTTGAAGCCTGCGTGCCAAACAGAATTCTTGGCTGCTTTCCCCCTCGCACCGGATGGGGATGAGCGGCAACAAGCTCCGCGAGGAAAGCGTTGAACTTTCCGGTAGGAATCCTCTGATCCCATGACGCCAACGCCACTTCCAGCACCGGCACCAATTTCTCCAGGTGGCGGCCTGTTGTGGCAGAAATATTCACTCTCGGGGCCCAGGCGACATGCGCAAGATCTTTCTCAATTTCGCGCTCAAGATAACGCCTGCGGTCATCGTCAAGGAGGTCCCACTTGTTGAAGGCTAGGACAAGTGCTCGGCCTGATTCCAAAACAAGATCGATAATCCTGATGTCCTGCTCACTGATGGGCTCGGTCACATCCAACAGCACCACCGCCACTTCCGCCTTCTCAAGCGCAGCGGTAGTTCGCAGGCTCGCGTAGAAATCGGCACCCTGTTGCATATGCACCCGGCGGCGAATACCCGCGGTGTCAACAAATCGCCACGTTTTCCCGGCGAGTTCGACGAGTTCGTCTACCGGGTCTCGGGTGGTTCCGGCAAGCTCGTTCACGACGACACGTTCTTCGCCAGCAGCCTTGTTGAGCAGACTCGACTTCCCCACGTTGGGGCGACCCAAAAGGGCCACGCGTCGTGGCCCGCCAATTTCAACTTTCGCCACCGCAGATTCCTTGGGCAAAATCGAGATGACCTTATCCAAAAGGTCTGCCACACCGCGGCCGTGGAGGGCTGACACCGTCCACGGTTCCCCAAGCCCCAAGTTCCACAACACGCTTGCGGCTGCCTCATGGCGCTGGTCGTCCACTTTGTTCGCCACCAACAGCAGAGGTTTATTGCTTTGGCGGAGCAATTTGACGACGTGTTCATCCGTTGCTGTTGCGCCCACGGTGGCGTCCACAACAAAAAGGATGGCATCCGCTAAATCAACGGCAACCTCTGCCTGCAACGCCACCGCTTTGGCAATTCCGCGGGCGTCTGGTTCCCAACCGCCGGTATCCACCACCGTGAACGCGGTGGTGTTCCACAATGCTTTATACGAAACCCTGTCCCGGGTGACACCCGGCATATCTTGAACGACGGCTTCCCGTCGGCCCAAAATTCGATTCACCAACGCTGATTTCCCCACGTTGGGGCGCCCCACCACCGCCAGAACCGGCAGCGCTGTGCCGTACACCAGCTCTGCTTCGCCTTCGAGGTGACCCTCGATGACGGTGACGTCATCGTCTTCCAGTTCGTAATCTTCCAGGCCCGCCCGGAGGGCTTGCGCGCGCCGGTCACCCTCGTCGTCATCAATTGCCTGAAGGCGTTCTTTCAGCGCTGGGTCGATCTCCTCGGGTTCGGTGAAATCACTATCGGGCGTTTCTGGCTCACTCACGGTGTGCTCCTCTGCGTAGCAATGATGCTCAAGAGTGCATCGACAGTTTGCTCAAAGGTGAGTGGTCCTGAGTCCAAAAGAGTGACGCCTGGCGCAGCATTCATAAAATCAACGACACCCGAGTCACTTTTGTCTCTCGCTTTCAAAGATTCCGCGACGGGGGCTGCCTTCGTGCCGTGAAGCTCAGCTTCGCGACGCTTGATTCTGACCTCTTCTTCCGCGGTCAGCAGCACTCGCACAGGCGCATGGGGTGCAACAACCGTCGTGATATCTCGGCCTTCCATGATGATTCCCGGTTTTTCGCACCCTCCAAGGACCGCACGGAAGTGGGTGACTAACCCAGCACGCACCAGGGTGTGTTGGGCGATCGCAGAAACGACACCAGAGATGTCGTTTCCGCGGATTGCGTCGGTAATATCCGTGCCATCCATGACAAACGCCTGATTGTCGGGGTCTTCGGAAGCACGGTAGTCGGCATCCTGTTGCACGGCGAGGACAGCATCCTGGTCTGTCGCGTCAATCCCTGCGGTCATTGCCGCCCAGGCGAGGGCGCGATAGGCCGCACCGGTGTCGTAGTAGCTGAAGCCAAGGCGCCGCGCGGCAGCTTTGGAAACGCTCGATTTGCCACTCCCCGCGGGACCGTCAATGGCAACAACAAGTGCGCTCATTCCATTTCCCCCGAAATCTTCCAACCTTTTTTCACAAGCTTTTCCTCCACCGATGCGACGACGCCTTGGGCTAACGAGAGCTCCGCAAATCCAATGTTTGCTCCCGGAGAGTGCTCCAAACGCAAATCCTCAACGTTGACATCCCACTGACCTAACTGAGTTAACAATCGGGCAAGCTCACCAGGGGAGTCATCAATCACCACCAGCAACGACGCCAGTTGGCTTGATACTCCGTGTTTGCCCGGAAGTTTCGACACCCCCGCCACCCCTTCATGGAAACGGGCAGCAAGCGCAGCTTTAGCGCCTTTGGCGGAGATATCTTGCAGTGCTTCTATCACCGAGTCTAGGTCACCGCGCAATGCCCGGAGATGGGTGAGCAGAGCGCTGTGGTTGGCACTCACAATTTGGACCCACAGCCCCGGGTCACTGGCAGCAATTCGGGTGACGTCTCTCACTCCTGCCCCCGCTAAAGACAATGCCTCCGGGGTTGCGTGGCCAAGCCTCGCAGCACTGAGTGTCGAGACGACTTGAGGCAGGTGAGACACGAGGGCCACTGCTTCATCATGATCTGCCGCCGTCATGTCAATGGGAATTGCGCCCAGAGCTAGCACAAAGGCTGTGATGTGTGCTCTTAGGCCTGCGTCACCTTCACAAATCACCCAGGGTCGACCCGTGAAAAGGTCGCTTCTGCCGGAGACTGCTCCCCCACGTTCGCGGCCCGCCATCGGGTGGGTTCCAACAAAGCGCGAAACGTCACCCGAGATATCACGGTAAATCGCTTGTTTGACGCTCGCGACATCGATCACCGTGGATGCGGGAAACATCCGAAGCATGTCGCCCACCAGTGTCGCCACAACATCCGGTGGTGTGGCAATGACGACCAACTCAGGTAGTGGTGTCGCCTCAGTGCGGACAACACCGGCGTCATAATCCACCGCGAGGGCCAGAGCTGAGGGGGATAAATCGCTCAGGGTCACCTCCACTCCACGCTGGCGCAGGGCTAAACCGAGGCTGGTACCTAACAAACCGCAGCCCACGATGTGCACGTGCGGGAAAGGCCCCTGTGCTGAGCTGTTCATCTTTTTCTTCCCCGGGGAACCTGATCGCGGTAGGCGAGTGTCAATAATTCTTGCGTTTCCACCCTAGTGAGCTCCCGCCATTTCCCGGGCGCTAATCCGCCAAGACGCAGCGGACCATACTGGCGACGGTGCAGTTCTTTCACCGGGTGACCGATCGCCTCCATGAGGCGCCGAACCACGCGATTCTTTCCCGAATGCAACGTGATTTCGACCAAACTATTACCGCCACTTTGGGTATCCAATATTTTTGCTTTATCGGCTTTCTGGAGACCATCCTCGAGGTCAACGCCGACCAGTAATTTTTGTATCGACACCTGTTCTACTTCTCCGCTGACCACCGCGGTGTACACCTTGTCAACTTCAAAGGAAGGGTGTGAGACTCGGTTAGCTACTTCCCCATCGTTAGTCATCAACAGCAACCCGGTGGTGTCGGCATCGAGTCGGCCCACATTGAAGACCCTCTGGCCAATGTCTTTTTCGTAGCTGGCTAAATCAGGTCGGCCGTTTTCGTCCGACATGGTGCTGACCACGCCTCGCGGCTTATGAAGCATCACGTAGAGCGCATCGGTGTGCAGAGAAACGACGGAACCATCCACTGCGACAATGTCGGTTTCTGGATTTATCCGGTGACCCATTTCGGTGATGATTTCGCCATTCACGCTAACCCGACCGCGGGACATCATGATCTCGGCGTGACGCCGTGATGCAACCCCCGCTTTGGAGAGAACTTTTTGTAGGCGTTCGCCCTCCGCCAGGGACTCAGTCGACATCCTCAAAACCTCTCGATCCGTCATCCAGCAGGGGCGAAAGCGGCGGCAGCTGGTCCAAGGATTCAATACCGAGTTCGGTCAAAAGGGTCTCCGTTGTCACATAAAAAATGGCATTGGTCTCAGCATCAGTGTGGGATTCGCGAATCAATCCCCGCGAAAGCAAAGTTCGAATCACAGAATCCACGTTTACCGCGCGAATGGAGGACACATGTCCTCTCGTCACGGGTTGCTTATACGCAATCACGGCTAACGTTTCGAGAGCCGCCTGGGACAGTTTTGCGGGGGCTTGGGTGGAGACCGCCTGAGAAACGATGCCGTCGTATCGGGCTCTGACATACATCCGCCACCCGCCGCCCACTTCCCGAATTTCAAATCCACGCTCCACAGTTCCCGCAACCCCGTCGTAATCGGCCACCAACTCCTGCAGGGCAGCGTTGACAGCGGACACCGGCACCTCCAACGCTCCGGCCAAGGAAATCAGGCTCATCGGCTCATCAGCCACCATCATGATGGCCTCCACGTGTCGGGCAAGCTCTTGGGTTGAAAGGTGGTCCATTTCTGTACTATCGGCCATCACTCGTGTCCTCACCGCCCCATTCGCTCCCTAGGTTTGCCAGCTCATCTTCACCAAAGTCGGCTGCCACCCACTGCAGAGTGAGCTCCCCCAGAGGCTCAAGCTGCTGAAATGTCAGCGCCGAGCGACGGTATAGCTCTAACACCGCCAGAAAACGCGCCACAATGACGCCCCGCTCCGCAACACCCGCAATCAGAGACCGAAAACTTATCGGTCCTCCCCTTTTCAGCAGAGCAATCACCTGGGTTGCTTGGTCCCTAATACTCACCAGTGGTGCGTGGAGGTGCCCCAACCCAACCATCGGAATTTCTCTCGGGGTAAAAGCCAGCATCGCCAGTGTTGCAAAATCATCCGGGCTTAGCGTCCACCGCAATTCGGGGATACTGTTCACATATTTTTGCTCCAGGGGAACCTGCCGGGTGTGGCGAAGGGCTTCTCGCTCTAGTGCTTCACTCATCCAGCCGGAGACTTCCTTAAACGCCCGATATTGCAGCAACCTGGCGAACAGTAAGTCGCGTGCCTCTAAGAGTGCGACATCTTCAGCATCAACAAACTCTCCCTGTGGTAGCAGGCCCACAATTTTCATGTCTAAGAGGGTTGCCGCAACAACGAGGAATTCACTCGCCGCCTCAAGCTCCTGTGGCCCTTCCAAGGAGTCGAGGTAGCTCACAAATTCGTCCGTGACCACACTGAGGGCGACATCGGTGATGTCGAGTTCCCTTTTACCGATCAGGCTCAGCAGTAAATCAAAAGGCCCATCAAAGTTGGAGAGGCTGACCCGAAACTCGCCCTCTAACGCTCGTTCGATGCCGGGTTTCTCGGGGGCCCTAGGCGACGGCGCCACGAGCCACAAGCTCTCTCGCCAGCGCTCGATAGGTGTGAGCGCCGGCGTGACTGGGAGCAAACTCGGTAATCGGAACAGCAGCAACAGAGGCGTCGGGAAACTTCACGGTGCGCCCGATGACCGTGTCGAGAACCGTGTCACCAAAGGTTTCCACAACGCGGTCCATCACTTCTCGGGAGTGCAGTGTTCGGGGATCAAACATGGTCGCCACAATCCCGTCAACCCGAATTGCTGGGTTGAGGCGCTCTCGCACCTTGTCGATGGTGTCAATCAACAAGGCGACCCCTCGAAGGGCAAAATATTCTGTTTCTAACGGGATGAGAACACCGTGGGCAGCAGTCAACGCATTCACGGTGAGCAGGCCCAAGGAGGGCTGGCAGTCAATGAGGATTACGTCGTAGTCATCCATCACCGGTTTTAGCACCCGAGCAAGAATTTGTTCTCTCGCCACTTCGCTCACCAGGTGAACTTCGGCGGCCGATAAATCAATGTTGGCAGGAATTATGTGGATCCCCGGTGTTTTGGTCGGCTGTATTGCTTTGCGAACATCCTTTTCGCGCCCGATCAGCAAATCGTAGATGGTGACCTCGTCATGGGTATTGACCCCAAGACCGGCGGAAAGAGCTCCTTGGGGGTCAAAATCCACCATCAGGATGGAGCGACCGTATTCCGCTAAGGCGCCACCAAGGCTGATGGTGGTCGTGGTTTTACCCACGCCACCTTTCTGGTTGCACAGCGCAATCACCCGGGCTGGACCGTGGCTTGTGAGCGGCGGCGGTTCCGGAAATTCGCGAAGCGGACGCCCCGTGGGACCTACTGTTGTTGCGGAACCAGCCATGACCCCAGTCTACCGCCTGGACTCACCTCGCACGCGGGTGTGCTTGGCGGTAAACATCCCTCAAAGTGTCAATGGTCACTTTGGTGTAAATCTGTGTTGTCGAAACAGACGAATGGCCTAAAAGCTCCTGAACCACTCGAATATCGCCCCCGCCAGCAAGAACGTGGGTCGCAAAGGAATGCCGCAGGGTGTGGGGGGAAACAAGACCCTCAAGCCCTGCCCGAGTGGCGGTGGAACCCAAAATTAACCACGCATTTTGGCGACTGAGGCTGCCCCCTCGAAGACCGAGAAAAAGCGACGAGTTGGCCTTTTTTTGCCGCAGGGCGAG
>Ga0222654_1000163_pt1 | contig 56544 bp, 45 predicted proteins | sample AntAcemetagen421_FD_179805 | JGI IMG/M metagenome (GOLD analysis project Ga0222654, IMG submission 179805) | Saline water microbial communities from Ace Lake, Antarctica - #421 | ecosystem: Environmental > Aquatic > Non-marine Saline and Alkaline > Saline | place: Antarctica: Ace Lake...
TTTGATCTCAAGCCCGGCATCACTTGGACTCATTTCCAAGACCGATGGAGCGTCGGCGCCCAAGCTCTCGCCACCATCCGGCTCGATGAAAACGATCGTAACTACACCCTTGGCGATCGCTTCGACATCACGACTTGGATTGCTCATCCGATCGGCGAAAACGTCTCCATTTCCGCCCGAGTCAGCTACGCCCATTGGGGCGATATTGACGGCGCTGACAGTGGCCTCAATCCCATGATGGTTCCCACCGCGCGCACCGATCTCCGTGGTGGCAGTGAAGTCAGCGGTTTCATCGGCCTCAACTACTTCCGCACCACCGGTCCCCTCACCGGAAATCGTATCGCACTCGAATACGGCAAGGTCCTCGACCGCGATCTCGACGGTCCCCAACTCGGCACCAGCGATACCGTCACCCTCGCGTGGCAATACGCGTTCTAACCCGCCCCACCTCCAGCCCTAACCGAAATGATCAAAATCATATTTCTTCGCGCCGTTCGAATCTGCGGATTCAGCCTCATCGTCAGCTCGGCAATCGCCACAGGACTCGCCGCCGGTAAAGCATGCTCCTGTTGTGCCGTCGCGCCCGCTCCCCCCTCAGCCGAGGCCAATAGAGGGCATCCCCTGCAAGGCGTCGTTCAATCGGTGCTCACAGAAAAACAAGCCTTGGTGGTCAAGCATCAGGAAATCCCCGGAGTCATGCGAGCGATGACGATGATGTTACGGGTAGAACGCCACGTGCTCATCCAAGTCAAAGCGGGCGATCGCATCACCGCCTTGCTTCATCGGGACGACAATGGCGTGTGGTATCTGGAGGACGTGATGGTTCAAGAAAACTAGCGCCAAACAAATGCCCACTCGCAGGTGGCAATCTCTGTCTTGATCGGTTTCTTTATCGTTACCGTGAAACGCTTCCTTTGCCTTACCAGTTTAGTCCTCCTTCCGCTGCTCGCGAGAGCTCAAGATATCACGTGGACCGAGATCCCCCTGCCCGCCAGGGACGAATCCAGCACGCCATCACTGACCGCTTCCCGCGACGGCAACATCTACGCCGCGTGGACCGAACCGGGGAGCGACAATTCCCATCATCTTCTCTTCACTCGATTCGACCGTGAAACTGATCAATGGGGAGTGGCTCAAACCATCACGAAAGGGCCCGATTGGATCATCAATTGGGCCGACACCCCCACGCTCACGGCCGGCTTGCGAGGCAAACTCGCGGTGACTTGGCCAGTCGCCGGTGAAGGCGATGGTCACGCCTACCAAACTTGGGTCAGCACCTCTGCTGACCACGGCCGGACGTGGACTCCCCCGCAGCCGTTATCCGTCGAAAGCTCCGTCACTGAATTCGCCTCACTCGCTCCCCTGCTGAACGGCGACTGGCTGGCGGTTTGGCTCGATGGGCGGGCCAAACCCGCCAGCGCTAACATGCAACTCTTCAGTCGAGTCCTCGGTAGCGCCGATCCGGATACCCTCGTCGATGAACGGGTTTGCGACTGCTGCTCCATCGCCACCCTCGTGCTCCCCACCGGTGCGGTGCTCACCGCTTACCGCGATCGAGACGCCGACGAAATTCGCGACATGGCCTTGGCCAGTTATTCCAAAGGAGCCTGGACCGCCCTCCCGTTCCCCGCCGCCGATAATTGGACCATCGCTGGCTGTCCGGTCAATGGCCCACACCTCAGTCGCCGCGGTGCCCAACTTGCCGTCGCCTGGTATACCGGAGCGAACGATCAGCCCCAGGTTCGCACCGCCCGCTCCACCGATATCGGCCGCACGTGGAACCCTATCGTAAGCATCGCCGATCCCGCGACGAAACCCCGCGGCGCAGTTGCCAGCGCCGTGCTGCGCGATGGCTCCCAATGGACGTCTTGGGTTGAATCAACCGGCGCCATCGCTCTGCGCGGTCTCGCCGCCAACGGCACCCTCAGCGCCATCAATCGTCTGCCCAACACCAGCGCCGCCGGTGGCCGAGCGGGCGGAGTTCCCCGCTTGGTCGTGCTCGACAATCGCAACAACGAACCAGCCCGACTCCTGATCATTCGCACTGATCCTGGCAGCGCGGAACGCCCCGGCCACGTCACCACTCACCTCGCCTCTATTCCCGTCATCGCCACCGCCGATTCACTCGATGATTGCGGCTGTGGAACCGATGCCGCCGAGCGCGGCCATGCGCTCCGCGGTGTCATCCAGGACAAGCTGCCCCAGCACGAAGCCTTACTCGTGGCCCACGAAGAAATTCCCGGTGTCATGATGGCCATGACGATGAGGTTCCAAGTCGATCCCCGCGTCCTCCCCCTCGTGGAAAAGGGCCAGACCATTCTCGGACAAATGGAGCAACGCGAAGATGACAAATGGTGGTTGTTCAACATCCGACTCACTGAGCCCAATTCGTAATACCGCCCGATTCGCTTGACTCTCGGAATCCCGGGTGTAGCGCTTAGGCAATCCCCATGTCCTCGTTCGCTAAAGCTTCCCTAACCCTTCATCGTCGTGCGCTCGCGACCCTGTTGGTGGTGACTGTTTTGGCCATGGGCGCATTAGGGATCGCCCCAGATCTGCACGAGGAACTGCACCACGATTCGCACCACGAACAACACTCGTGTGCGATTGATCAGTTTGCGCACGGAATCACTCCCGCCTACGCGACCGTTTTGGTCCATTCACCGAACTCGGTGCGGACCACCTTGGTGACTCCAGTACGTGATGTGGACGTCGCCTCGCCAGCGTTTCGGCTCCCCCCCGGACGAGCTCCCCCGGTCGTTTCGATTTAAAAGTCTCCTTCGGCAGCACACCGCCTCGGACCGCGAGTCGGTCTGGTATGCTTCCTTGCTTTATCGAATCTCCCTCCCGCCTTGAGCGTGCCCACCTCCAGGACCCTCAGGCCCCCAGCTCCGTCTATCATGCATCCATTTTCCCGACCTTTGGTTGGCCTCGTCGCGGCTTTTGCCTCGCTCGTCAGCGCTCAAACCACCCCCCCCTCCCCCGATACCGATTCTACTCTCGTCGAACTCGATCACGTCGTTGTCTCTGCTCACCCCTACGGCCGTCCGGCCCACGAAATTGCGCAACCCACCCACATTCTCAGCGGCCTGCATCTCGACCAACATCAGGCGACTTCACTGGGCGAACTCCTTGCCAGCGAACCTGGGGTGAGCTCGTCCTACTTCGGGCCCGGTGCGAGTCGCCCGATTATTCGCTCGCTCGGCGGTCCTCGCGTGGCCGTGTTAGAGAATGGCACCGACACGATCGATGCCTCGGTCGTGAGTCCCGATCACGCCGTTTCACTTGATCCGCTCCTCATCGAGCGCGTGGAAATCACCCGCGGTCCGGCCGCCCTCCTGCAAGGTGGGTCCGCCATCGGTGGCGCGGTCAATGTGATCACTCATCGTATTCACCAAAACATGCCGGAAGCCCCGTTAGTCGGCCGGGTCGAAGGCCGTTTTGGCACGGGCAACGACGAGCTGTCCGGTGGTCTCGTGCTGGAGGGGGGAGTCGGCTCGATCGCCTGGCACCTCGATGCCTTTCGTCGCACGACCCAAGACGTGGCGATCCCCGGATTTGCTGAGAGCGCGTATCTACGCGCCCTCGAAGCAGCAGAGGAGGAGGCACATGAAGAGGAGGCAGGGGAAGAGGAAGAAGCCTTCGGTTTTATCCCCAACACCAGCGTCGAATCCTCCGGGGGGGGGCTCGGCATTTCATGGATTAGTCGCCAAGGTTTTATCGGATTTTCCGCGACTGGATTTGATTCCCTCTACGGCATTCCTCCCGGCGCTCACGCGCACGAGACTCATCACGAGGAGGCCGCCGCCGAACCCGAGGAGGAGGAATTCGTTTCCATCGATCTCAACCAGCGCCGCCTTCATCTCGAAGGCGAATGGCGCCCCGAGTCCGCCGGCTGGCAGGCACTTCGTTTCAAAGCGACTCAAGCAGACTACAAACACACCGAACTTGAGGGCGCCGAGATCGGCACCGTCTTCACCAACACCGGCTATGATATTCGGGTGGATGCCCTGCATGATGAGTGGTCCGGACTAAAAGGAGCCATCGGGGCAAAGCTCACGTCCTCCGACTTCACCGCCGTTGGCGCCGAAGCTTTCTTGCCCCCTTCGACCACCGACACTTTCGCTGTCTTCTTTTTTGAAGAACTCGAAAGGAATCAAACCCTCTGGCAATTCGGCGGTCGCAGTGAATGGCAAGATCTCAACGTCAACGACGGCACCAATCGAACGGCGAGCGGACGCAGTCTTAGCGCGTCACTCGGCTGGGTTCACCAACTCGCGAATGGCTGGAGTCTCGCTGCCTCCCTTGCGCACGCTGAACGGCTGCCCAACACTCAGGAACGTTTTGCCGATGGCCCCCATATCGGCACCAACTCCTACGAGATCGGTAACCCGAATCTTACCAACGAAGTATCGCGTGGGGTTGACCTGACCTTCCGCCGTGAGCTCGGATTCGTTTCCGGCGAAGCCACCGTATTCGGAAATCGTTTCGATGGCTTCATTTTCGAAAAGCCCAACAACACGGAAATCGACGAGCTCCCGGTTTACGAATTCGTGCAACGAGATGCCGAGTTTTACGGTGTCGAGGTCCAAGGCACGTTCCATCTGCACCAAAGTGACCGCGGCCACCTTGACTTTACGGTCGGCGGAGATTTGGTCCGAGCTCAGAATGTAACCGATGGCACCGACCTGCCCCGCACCACGCCCGCGCGGGCCCGGCTCGGTCTCGATTGGCAACGTGATGCCTGGCGCGCCGGCTCCGAACTGGGTTACACCTTCGATCAAAATCGAACCGCGCCCGGTGAAATAGGGACCGCCAGTCACTCCCTTTGGTCGGCTTATCTGGGTTATCGCTGGATCGCTTCGGCGGTCACGTGGGATCTGCTGCTCCGAGGCACCAACCTCACCGACAGCGAGGCCCGCCTCCATACCAGTTTCCTCAAAGAGGTCGCACCACTCCCCGGTCGAAACCTAGCGCTCAGCCTCAGGGCCAGCTTTTAACATCACCGCGATCGGGACTAAAGTCAGGGCTTCCAGTCTCAATAACCCGAAGCCCTACCAATGAACCCAGTTCGACTCACTCCCATCATCGTTCTTCTCTCCCTCGGCCTGACCGCTTGCACCAAGTCCCCAGGTCCCACGCCAGTCGCTCCTCCTCCCCCGACGGCTGAAAGTATCGCCGCAGCCCAAGTCGCCCAAGCCGCCCAAGTTGCCTACGAGGAACGCCAAGCTCGAGCCGTCGGTTTCTTTTCCGTCACATTTAAGGGCATCACCGATGCCGGCTACTCCATGTTTACTTTCACCAATCTGACCGGCAAAGATGTCGATGACAGGAGCGGTGGCTTCGAAGGCACCGATACCGACGGCAATACCTTGTTCGTCCCCGGCCAGACCATTGGAGTGCCAGGCGAGGTCTTTTTGAAGGCGGGAGAGTCAATCGAGCTTTCTCCGTATAACCTCCAGGAAAAGGAGGCTCCGTTGAACCTGCTACGCACCGACCCAACCTCGCGGCAGGTGGTTTTCCGCGCCCGATCCCTCAGTTACCTGGATGGCACCGTCGAGACGGAGCTGGAGTAATCATTCGGCCAAACCAAACACCGCCCGCGCATAGTTGCGGACGTTGAATAGTTTAAAATCATCGGGTTCCCCACAAAGGAGTTCAATTACTCTCCGCTAGAAACTGCTGATTTTTCCATCGCCGAAGCATAGGATAAACTCAAGCTTTAGGCTGAATGAACAAACCGCCCGACATCCGTTGGCAACAGAGATTCCAAAATTTCGACCGAGCCCTTAAAAGACTCGCCAAGGCTTTGGTCGATGGTCCCGGTGTTCTATCTGAACTGGAGCAAGAGGGCGCCGTGCAGCGTTTCGAATACACTTACGAACTGGGATGGAAGACACTCAAAGACTTTCTCGAATTCTCTGGCGTAACGATCAATCCGATTACACCCAAACAAGTTTTTAAGTCAGCTTATGCGGCAAAGCTGATCGAATCTGAAGTCGATTGGATCGACATGCTCAATCACCGGAATTTGTTGGCTCATGATTATGATGAAGAGAAATTCGAAGAGGCTCTTCAAGCGGTCCATGACAACTACCTGCCGGCGCTTACCAATCTAAGAAATCGACTGAATCGAGAATTTAACGATGCAAGTTGAGTCAAAACTTCTCGCTCAAATTACTGACACCATTGCTCGAAATGCCAGCGTTGAGTCGGCGGTAATTTTCGGTTCACGGGCGATGGACACCAGCACTGATTCCTCTGATATCGATATCGCATTAAGGGGCTCTATTACCCCTTTGGAAGCCGAAGCGATCGCCCGAGATTTGGAGGATTATATTCCCACGTTGCTCCAATTTGATGTGGTCGCATACGACCGGATAAGCTTACCCGCCCTACGCGAGCACATTGATAGAGTCGGAGTGGAATTCTACCGATCGGGAAACTCTGTTCATTCGGCCAAACCAAACACCGCCCGCGCATAGTTGCGGGCATTGAAAGGCTGAAGATCGTCGGGCTGTTCACCCAGTCCGAGAAAGAAAATTGGCAACTTCAACTCCCGCCAAATTCCCACGATCGCTCCGCCGCGCGACGTGCCATCAAGCTTGGTGACAATCAATCCCGTCAGGCCAAACTTCTGGTGAAACACCCGCGCTTGCTCGATGGAGTTACTGCCCAGCGAGCCATCCAACACGATCCAAGCATGATGCGGGGCCGCCGCGTCGTTCTTCTGCAAGACTCGGCGAATCTTCGCGAGCTCATCCATCAGATTGGACTTCGTGTGCAAGCGACCCGCCGTATCGACGAGCAAGACATCACACCCTCTCGAATGGGCCGCCCGCCAGGCATCAAAGGCCACCGCCGCGGCATCCGCTCCAGTGTGGCTCGCCACAATCGGTAAATCTAATCGCGTTGCCCACGATTTTAACTGCTCGACCGCCGCGGCCCGAAAAGTATCACACGCCGCCAACATGACCGACTTGCCGTCGTTCTTTAGCATGTATCCAAGTTTTGCCGACGTCGTGGTTTTGCCCGAGCCGTTAACCCCGATCAACGCGACGACCGTCGGGGCGCCTTCGACCAAATTCAACTGACCTTCACTCCCCGCCAAAACTTGTTCCAGGACTTTGGCTCCAATCTCGGCCGCATCCTGACCTTTTAATTCCGGATCCTTGCGATAGGCCGACTTGATTTCTGCCAAAATCTCCGCGGTGGTTTCGACCCCAAAATCAGCCGTGTAGAGAGCCTCCTCCAGCTCATCGAGTGAAGAAGCATCAATCTTCTGTCCGCCGAACAACCCCCGGGTCGTCGCCGAAATCGCGGAGACGGTTTTTGAAAAACCGTCTTTAAATTTCTTAAAAAACCCAAACATCGCTTCGTCCCGTTTAAATCGCTAACTTCGCCCTACTCTGCCTTCCGCAAATCACGGCCCAGGCCATCCTTTAACCGATCCAAAATTCCATTGATAAAGCGTTTCGCATCAGCCGTAGAAAATTGTTTTGAAAGATCGATCGCCTCGTTGATCGAAACGATCGGGGGCACGTCTTTGCGAAAGAGCAGTTCGTAAATCGACATCCGCAAAATCGCTAAATCAATCCGCGCAATCCGATCGAATTCCCAATTGTGAGCCAGCTGCCGAATCCGGGCATCAATCTCCGCCTGATTCTGAATCGCTCCGTGAATTAACTCTTCCCCGTAAGCAAAATGCTCCCGCGGTTTTTCCGTCGTCTCCAGTTCCTCGAAAAACACCCGTAAATCCTCCGCCAAATTTTGCGGAGTGTTCAGGCTCCAACAATAGAGAAATTGCATTGCGGCGACGCGCCCGTCGCGCCGTTGGGCGAAAATTGCTTTGCTCATGATAAAATCCGATTTTTGAGCGCGACCATTTCTAGCGCTGTTTGAGCGAACTCTCCGCCCCGATTGATTTTTCCTAGGCAACGTTCTTCCGCCTGCGCGTCGTCGTTGGCGGTGACTACGCCCACGATAACCGGAATTTTCGCATCCAGTCCCACTCGTAAAAGCCCTTGCTGCGCCGCTTCCGCGACCAACTGGTCGTGCATTGTGCCGCCCTTGATGACCACGCCCAGCGCCAGACACACATCGAGAGAATGGCGCTCAAACAACATCTGCGCCCCGAACGGTAACTCCCCACTCCCTGGCACTCGAATGGTCGTGACATTGCTATCCATCACCCCGGCGGCTCGTAGCGTCGCCATGGCGCTCCTCACGAGTCCATCGACCAGACGCTCGTTGAAGCGCGCCGCCACGATACCGACCCGGAAACCGGATCCGTCGATGACGAGAGCAGAAGGTGTATCGAGACTCATTTTAAGTAGTTTATAACAGCGTAGCGTGATTTGCGCGGACCTGAGCCGAGCGACCAGTGGATTAGCAACACCACTCCGCCCCGATTCCGCAATCCGAAATCCTCCTAACCTCAAACCGAGGCGAAAGGCACGACTGCCGAACCGCAACCGGCCAACGCCACAACCCGAGGTCGGCAAATGGATAACAAACGACTGCGTTTCAGCCCCAATTGACCTAATATCTGCGTGTCCCACTCATCATCACGGAAACTCCCGAGCGTGGTAAATCCACCGAGTTCCAGCGAAAACGATTTACGGTAAATCGCTTCAACCAGCTCCTCACTCCGGGCGCGATACTCTATCAGCTTCGCGACCAAGATCATTCTCAGCTCAAATTCCCCTCCATCCCGTCAATTGCCGCTGCCACTGCATCGCCACTCACCGTGAAATTCGTCCGGTGGAATTCTCGACGAGGAGCAACCATCGGAGCCAGACCAAGAGAGGACACCGGTCGAGAAAATCACGTTTTGAAAATGGCTTTTCAATCTACCGTCTCACAGTACCTTGAGTAGACTTGCTAGTGCTTAACCGGAACCTAAAACCAACCAAAGATGAATCGACTACTGAAAAATATGGAGCTCCACCTGACCTTCGTAGGCCTATTGGCAATATTGGCTTCAGGGGTCGTATCACAGAATCTGGACACCGATACGTGGAAGGTAACAGCGATCACCGCCACCACTGTCGGGATCATCCATGGAATTATCTTTTGGCTCGTGCGACGGCGCCAACGCCGGGTGCGTCATGCCGCCATCGAATCCGTCAAAGCCATGCTGAAGGACGTGGTCAACAACCAGCTCGCCATCATACGGCTCGCCAACGATCTAAACGCCAATAAACCGGGCACCATCGATCCGACAAAAATCGACAATTCAATTGAAGCGATTAAATCAGCGGTGGAATCACTCTCCAACGAGTCCCTTCAACTTTGGCAGGAGCGCTACGACCGTTCTTGAATCCGTCTCGCTTCATGCGCTTCAAAATCCATCACCGCACCCAGTATCTCTACGCTGGCGAAGCCTCCGAATCATTTATGGAAGCTCGCTTGGAACCGGTGAGCACCCATCGCCAAAAGGTCATATCCTACCGCCTTGCCGTCGATCCAGCGACCAATTTGCACTCCTATCGCGACTACTTCGGCAACGCGGTAAAAACATTCTCACTCGTTCATCGTCACGCTGCTCTCACCTTAGACAGCCACTCCGAGGTAGTGACGATTCCCTCCGAACCGACTCCTGCCGCCCTAGAGGTCAGCGTTTCCGAAGGTCGTCAGATTTACCGGAGTGAAAAACTGCGCTTCTTCGAATTCCTTTCTCCCTCGGAGGCCATTTCTTTTTCCGCCGAGATCAATCTGCTCGCCAATCGATTCTTTCAGGCGAGACGCGAAATCGGCCCTGCGGCCTTAGAGCTCAACCACTGGATCAATCAGTCATTTTCCTACCAATCCGGTTCCACTCAGATCGATACCCCCATCGACCAAGTGCTCAAGCAACGCACCGGCGTTTGCCAAGATTTCGCTCAAGTGATGATCGCCATCCTGCGCTCGGCTGAAATTCCTGCCCGATACGTGGTGGGCTACATTGAAACCGAGGCCCAACGCAAAGCCTCGAGCGGCAGACGACCCAAGAAACTCGTCGGTGCCGCCGAAAGCCATGCTTGGGTGGAGCTCTGTCTTCCTGGCGGCGAATGGTGGCCCCTCGATCCCACCAACGACTGCGTCGCAGGCCTTCGCCACGTCCAGGTCACCACCGGCCGCGACTACCTCGACTGCACCCCCACCCGGGGTGTTTTCAAGGGCACCCACACCCAAACCCTCCAGGCCACGGTGTCCATGGAACGCGTTACTCCCTCCCGTCGATCTTAGACCGAGGGCTGAGTAGGATTTCTCTTTTTCCGCAGACTTAGCGGCTTTCAACAGTCGTAGATTGAAGTTGAAACTCTCCGACACCTCGCCGCTGTCATCGATAAAGGACACAAAAGCATTAAAAACGAGCGGCGGACGCACCACCGGCGGTGATCGCAGGAACGTCCCGTTTGGGTTAAGCACGGTGCGTTGCTGCCCGGCTTTTTGGGGCGAACGCCACCGCGCCGTGGCCCGCACCACATCAACCGGTTCTTCCTTTTTGTCTCTATCGTAAAAACGGATCACGAATGCGTTCCCCTCCACGGCGAGTCCTAAGTAACGCCCGTCCTGACGCTGCATTTCTACGCCAATAACTTTGGGTAACTCCGTCTCCGCGGCGTCAGGTTGGGACCAGCCGTTCGCCGTGACTGCCCCCAACATGGCCGCGATGACAAATCCTCTGAATCCAAGATTGATCTTCATGGAGCTGAACATGTCCGACGCTCGGCCCGGAGGCAAGTTTGGGCACCGACCTTGCGATTATGTTTACCTTGGTATCGCGATCACCCCGTTGGTCAGCTATGTTGCTCAATCACAGTTCCCTCGATCTATCGGAGAAAATCGACTTTAAGGTCGTACCATTGTCTGACTTGATCCAATCCACCTAGATTGCTGGGAGCGCCATGATAATTTCTAAGAGAAGCCTCAGGGCGACCCGAATTGCGACAATTTTTGGACTCCTTCTCGCGATCAGTTTTTTAGCTTACCAAATTCTGGAAGTCAGAGTAACGACCGCCGATGACTACGCCGCACTCCAACAGGCTGCTGATCCAGAATTAGGGGAAATCGCTGAGCTCTACGACTACAGTATTGGCCGATTTTACGCCCAGTCCAAATGGACAATAATCGAGTCGGTGATGAGCCTCTCTTCGGATCTCCTGAGGACATTCATTAGAATAACTGCCTTTTTGGTGTGTGTGGCCGCGGGATTCGGATTCATGAAACGAGCATCCGCGCACAACTTTATCCCAACCGTTTTTGCGGTCTTGGCCGTCAGCTGGGTGGTTGTCGCAGTCAACTATCAACCATTGTTTTACAATCCACTGCTTTGGTTGGGCTGGGCCGCGATTTGGTTGATGGGCACGTTGTCATGGCGTGAGGATAATTCGAGCCAACGCATTTTAATCGTAAGCCTGTTCGCTGCGGCTATCTGCTGCCACGAATCAAACCTGAGTTTCATTATTTGGCCCGTAATTATTCGGTGGGCCAATAATCACAGCTTGAAAGATTGGAAAACTTGGCGGGCGACGGTGATGTGCACGGTGGTGGGCACTGCTTACTGCATGGTTGGGCTCCTTCTACGTTCATCTGCCGCCGGTCTTTTTGAAACCTACCCTGGAAGTGAAATCTCATTTACGCCGATCTCGGCGTTAACCGCGTTGGTCCGATATTCTTTCGGGGGAGTCCCTGGACTGGAGTCTTGGCTAACTCCTAGATGGGAAACTTTGGGGCACTCATATTTTCTAGGTCCGGCAGACTGGGTGGATCGCATCGCGAACCACCTCACGCCCATGGCAATATGCTCGAGTCTCATCATGGGAATTACCCTCGGGGTGCTGACAAACCGACCCGTTCATCGTGAACCAGTCCGGCCCACCGTCCGGCCCATATTCAAACGGTTATTTATCCTGGGCTACGTTGTGCTTGCCCCCAATATACTCTTGGCGTTGACCTCCAAATACCAGATCTGGGCACAGCAACGCATGTGGCCCTACTACTACTCTTGGATGAGTAGCCTCGCCCTTACCATGATCGCGGTATCCTTATTTGAACTGGTTTGGTCCACTAAGCTCACCGCCCCTCAGCTCACCACGGTGAGATATAGTTTCATCATTTTGGCAGTCCTGATCTCCCTGGTCACTAATGCGACAACCCATGAGTCGGTTGAGGTTCTAACCGAATTCCGATTCGAGCATTCACTGATTCCCCTCCAGCCTCATGCACCGGGTTCTGAGTTCTAGAGATCACTTCCTTTCGCTTCAGCTTTCAGGGCTTTCCAGCGCGCCAGACGATCCGCAATTCTCGACTCTAGGCCATTAGCCGATGGCGTATAAAGTGAAAGCGGGGTGCTCAAATAATCCTGCCCCGAGATCCCTTCCGCGTAATCGTGGGAGTAGACATAACCTTTCCCCAGCCCCTCCCGCTTATTCGCCTTCCCTCCCTTGTCTCGAATCGGCAACGGCACTGGCTGAACGGGGCCCGACTTCAGCGCCTGTTTGGCCGCCGCCAACGCCTTCGTCGCCGAGTTACTCTTCGGCGCGCAGGCGATGTGCAAGGTCGCGTGCGCGAGCGTCAACTCGGCCTCCGGGAGGCCCACAAATTCCGCCGCCTGATGCGCCGCCACCGCCAGCGGCAGCGCAAACGGATCAGCCAGTCCAATGTCCTCGCTCGCCAAAATCACCAACCGCCGGGCGATAAACCGCGGGTCTTCGCCCCCAGCTAACATCTTCGCTAGCCAATACATCGCCGCGTCAGGATCCCCGCCGCGGCAGCTTTTGATAAACGCCGAGATCGTATCGTAGTGCTCATCCTCGTTGGCATCATAACGAATCCGACGCTCCCGGGCAAAGGACTCCAACTCACCCTCTTCGATCACCACCTTTCCGTCCAAACTCAGCGCCATGACCTCCAAGGCATTGAGCGCTCGCCTCAGATCTCCGTCGCACAAAACCGCGAGATCGGTCAAAACGGCATCAGAGGCGGTCAACTTGCGCTCTCCCAATCCCCGCTCGGTATCCTCCAACGCTCGCCGTAATACCGTCGCCACCGCATCCGTCGATAACGGCTCAAGCCGAAAAAGATGACTCCGCGACAACAAAGGCGGATTCACATAAAAACCAGGATTATGCGTCGTCGCTCCAATCAGCCGCACGTTGCCTTCCTCCACATCGGGCAAAAGCAAATCCTGCTGCGCCTTGTTGAACCGATGCAGTTCGTCGATGAACAGTAACGTCCTCGCTTCCGGCATCTTGCGCGCCAAACCCAGAATCTCCCGTAACTCCGCCACATTGGACATCACGGCATTGATCCGCACAAACCGACTCTTCGTCTCCCGCGCTATCACCTCCGCAAAACTCGTCTTTCCACAGCCCGGTGGACCGTAAAAAAGCAAACTACCGAATCGGTCGGTCGAAATTAATCGTGGCAGCAGGCTCCCTGGCTTAGTGAGGTGCTCCTGCCCCACCATTTCACTCAGCGCCTGCGGCCGCATTCTAGCGGCGAGGGGTTGATGGGCCGTCGACGAGCGCTCACCACTCCCCGCATCCGCGCGGGTGCCCGCAGTCTCGCCAAACAGGTCGTTTTCGTTTGAGGTTCCCATGCTTCGTCGCTCTCCCCAGATGAAACCACTCCGCCCCAAAAAGAAAGCAACGCTTTCGAAGAATATCACGCCGCGATGATCGCGGCGCGGTCATCACTCGGTCATCGAGCCCCCCTCCTTTGGCTCACCCTCCCTTTCGCCACGGGATTGGCCCTCGGACACTCCAGCGCGAGTGCAGTCCCTCTCGCCATCGTCTCCATCATCGGTTTGGTGAGCGGTTGCTCCGCCTGGATTCTTTCCCGTCAGAACAATCCGGCGTGGGCGCTCGCTTTCATCACTGGCACCATCGCGACCGGTGCCCTTTACCACGAGCTCCGCCGAGATCGTCTGCCAGACTGGACCGCCCTGCCCGCTCGCGAAGCGACTCTCACGATTCGCATCGATCGCATCTTCGTCAGTCCCAGTCACTACAGCTCCCGCAGTTACTTGGGCCAAGTAATGGCCGCACCTCCGCATCTCGCCGATCTCAATGGGCAACGTCTTTATCTTCGGGTTCGCGGCTCTGATTTGACGGCTAATCTCATGCGTTCGAGCACAATCGAAGTCATTGGTCACCTCGCTCCGCTGCCTCGTTCCACCCGCTCCGCGGATGATTTCGACGCTTACCTCACCGATTCCGGTCTCAATTTCAGTCTCATTCGAGGACGGGTGCTCGCGATAAGCAAGCCTCCCACGGCCTTCGCCCAGCTACGGGAGCAAATAAAAAAACGCGGGAGCAACGCCCTGTCTATTGGCTTAGAAACCCACCCAAACCTCGCCGGAGCCTTACGGGCGATGTTACTCGGAGAGCGCCAACACCTAGACGAGGCAGACAAATCACTTTTCGTGCGCACCGGCACAATGCACCTCTTCGCCATCAGTGGGCTTCATATCGGTATCATTGCCGGAGCCCTCTTCGGCGCCCTTCGGTCGATTCGCCTCGGCCGCCTCACCACGTTCCTCGCCAGCACCGCGCTCCTCGCTTTCTACGTCGACATGATTGGGCGCACTCCTTCCTCCGTTCGTGCCTGGCTTATGGTCACCTGTGTGCACGCCGCCAGCTTGATCCGAGCCCCGCGTAATCCCGTCGCGGCCATTGCCGGGTCGGCCCTGCTGGTGCTGCTGATCGACCCCATGCAACTATTCTCCGCCGGGTTCCAAATGAGCTACGGAATTGTTTTCGCCCTCCTCCTCTACGGGCTCCCCCTCGGAGAATATCTGGGACAAAAGCTCCGTCTTTACCGGGATTTACCCGAGGGTTCTCTTACCAAATGGCAACGCATCTGGCGCGACAGCTGGGAACAGACCCTAAGTTTTACCGCGTTAGCTTGGGCCGCCACCACCGTCGGACTGATCAGCGGCATCGCATTCTTCGGTTGGTTCACGCCCATCGCTTTCCTCGCAAACCTCCTCCTCATTCCTGCCGCGGGTTTGGCCATTGTAGGCGGTTTCATCGCCCTCATTTGCGGCTGGGTGGGGCTCCTTCCTCTTGCGTTATTTTTCAACCACGCTGCGGCGGTCGTTCTGCTCGTGATTCAGGCCTTTCTGACCGTCGCGGTAGAATGGTCGATGCTCTCGCATCCCGCCGAATTTCGTTGGGCCAACTGGGGCGCCACGGGAATGCTCCTCGTTCTCTCCTCCATGGTGATTGGCTATGCCTATGCCTGGGAAACCCAAGTAGGCCGATGGTGGGGCCCTCCCCTCATTTCGCTAGTGGTGCTTGTCATCGGGACCCGGTTCACCTGATACCTGTCTTGTGAAAAGTGCCTACGAACTCGCCATGGAACGCCTCGACGCGTCCGACCCCAATTCCGCTCAGCCTTTAACCGCTCAGCAAAAGACCAAATTGGCCGAGATCGACACGGTTTTTCAGGGCAAGATCGCCGAACGAGAAATCTTCCTAAAACAGAAATTGGCGGCTGCCATGGCCGAAAGAAATCTCGCCGAAATCGAGCAGCTTCGACCCCAGATCGCCAGCGAACGCGTCCGCCTCGAAGAGGAACGTGAAGAGGAGAAAAATCGCGTCCGCGAAGGCTAAGGATTACTCATATTTTAGCGTCACCGCAGGGTCGACCGCCATCGCCCGGCGGGCGGGAATATAGCACGCCAACAGAGAAACCACGGTCAGACCGACGGTGACGCCACCGAAGACCGGCAAGTCGAGCGGATCGAGTCCGACGAGCAATCCCGCCAACACGTGAGACAGGCCCAAGGAGACGACCAGCCCGCCCCCCAAGCCAATCACGATTAGGCGCAGCCCGCCTGCGACCACGATTTGAAACACATCGCGACGCTCCGCTCCCAGAGCGAGGCGGATGCCGATCTCTCGAGTGCGTTGACTCACCGAATAAGCCACCACTGCGTAAACGCCCATGATAGCGAGCAGCAGGCCCACGATACCTTGAGCCCCGGAAATAAACGCCGCCATCCGCAACGGCATCAAACCAAACGGCGTGGTGCGGAGATGCTCAGCCATGGTCTGGGCATTAAAAATCGGCAGATCCCGATCAAGTCGCTGCAAAATGGCGCGCATCCCCGGCAAGATTTGGGCCGGTTCGTTGTAGGTGCGCACGAACAGCGTAATCGGCGCGTTGTAGGCCTGAGCATAAGCCTCCAGGTAAGCGGGCCGCGGGCTCTCACTGATCATCACGTATTTCCCCGTCCTCACCACCCCGATCACTTCCATCGGTTCCCCCGAGCGCATGATCAGCTGATGATCCAAAGGATCTTCGCCGGGCCATAGTTTTTCGGCCAACGCCTCGTTGACAATCACGACTCTGGGCGAGTCCAACGTATCAAATTCATTAAATAAGCGACCGCGCAACAATCCCATCTGCATCGTGGCAATGAAGTTCACATCCACGATATTACTGGCGGCTTGAATTTCGCCTTCTCGCCGCCCCGATTCGTCAAGTTTTGCCGCAGCGGCATCCGCCACCGCTCGAAGTCCCGGACTGTTGCCTAAGGGTAACACATTACCGTAGGCCACCGATTCTACCCCGGGAAGCGCCGCGAGGTTTTCCGTGAGTTGATCCAGAAATGCGAATCCGTGTTCGTGCGAATAGCCCTGCAAATCCAGGTCGAGCGAAGCCATCGCCAGATTCTCGGGCGAAAACCCTAAATCCATCCGCGCCGCCTGTTGCAGGCTGCGAACAAACAACCCGCCCGCCACCAATACGATCACACAAAACGCGATCTGCGACACCACCAAAGTATTGCGCATCCACTGGCGCCGCGCCCCCCGGCCACAAACCCCGCCTTTTATCACCTGCTGGAGGTCGACCCGGGTTGCCCGCAAGGCCGGCAACAATCCTGTGACCACTCCGGCGAGCAGCGACATTGCCACCGCAAACACCATCGTCCAAGGGCTGCCTTCGACCGCCTCGGTCGCGATTGGCACATCCCCACCAGGAGAGAGATTCTCCAACCCTGCCGCGGCCACATAACTGAGCCCCCAGCCCACGACCCCAGCGATCACTGCCAGTAATAGACTCTCGGTGAGCAGCTGTCGCGTGAGTCGACCGCGTGACGCGCCGACCGCCGCCCGAATCCCCAACTCTCGTTGCCGCGAAGCCGCCCGGGCAAAGAGCAGGTTGGCGACGTTGGCACAGGCAATGAGCAAAATCATCAACCCCAGCGCCAAGAAAACCGCTGCCGCCAAAGGCAGGAATCCACTCACGCTCGGGTCCGGTCGACTGCGAGATTCGGACACCAGGCGAGTCACCACCCCGTCCATCGAACCGGCCCCAGGCAGAGAAGCGATGCGTTGATCGACCACCGCCAATTCCGCGCCCACCCGTTCGATATCATACCCGGGTGCAAGATAACCTGAAACGCGAAACGAGGACCAGGTTCGGTCCGTGAAGACGGTTTCACCCCAATGATAAAGCGCCGGAATCATCGTGGCGGGCACCCATCCCGCCGCTCCAATTCCCCACTGATCGCCATTAAACTTTTCCGCTGCCACCCCGATCACCTCAAACGTCTGCCCATTCACGGCGACCGTCCGCCCCACGACATTGGCGTCACTACCCAGCCGGTCGCGCCAATAGGAAAACGACAGCACCATGATCGGATCGATCCCAGTTTTTTCGCCCTCTCCCGGCAACCAGAGACGACCGATATGTGCCCGCGCCCCCAGCGTCTTAAAATAACTGGAGCTGACGTTGCTCACCCAATTTCGCTGCGCTTGCTGCCCCGCCCAACTCAAGTGCACCGGCCGCAAGAGGGAGGCGATCGCGTTTTCCAAACCAGGCACATTGTCGCGATAGTCTTCATAGTCGGCCCAGGAGATCGACGAGGAGAGCTGATTCTTCGGATCGTCCCGGGTCATGACCATCAAACGGTGCGGGTCCTTCACTTCCAAGGGCTGGAAGAATAAGATATCGACCAGACTAAAGATCGTGATGTTGACACTCAGTCCCAGCCCCAGCGTCATCACCGCCACGACCGTAAACCCTTTGTGCTTGAGCAGCATCTTGAGGCCATAACGCAGGTCCTGCTGGAGATGATTCAGCCACGCAAACCCGCGGGCTTCCCGCCCTTCTTCCGCAATCGCGTCAATGCGCCCGAATTGCCGATTGGCTGCGCGAGTCGCCTCGGTTGGCGTCAGCCCCGCTGCGAGATTAGATTCGATCTGAGCTTCACGATGGCAGCGCATTTCTTCGATCATGTCGGCATCAACTTGGTCGCGGCGGAAGACGGACTTGATCGCGTGGGACAGGACTTTGAAGAGATTCATTACGGTAATTTCCGGTCGAGGGTGAGAGGGGATCAGTCCGCTTTGGCCAACACTTGGCCGACTGCGTCGGTCAGTCGTTTCCAAGTCGCCTGTTCCGCAACGAGTTGTTTGCGGCCCGCCTTCGTAAGGTGATAGAATTTCGCGCGTCGGTTGTTTTCGGAAACGCCCCACTCCGCTTCGATCCATCCTTTTCGCTCCATCCGGTAAACGGCCGGGTAAAGCGACCCTTCTTCGATACGTAAGGCCTCGGCGGAGAGGAGATGGATTTTTTGCGCGATACCGAAACCATGCATCGGCCCCGATTGCAGCACGCGGAGGACCAATAGATCCAGCGTGCCTTTAAGTAATTCGATTCTGCTCATATCTTCCCTAGATACACTAGGGCTAGCCCCCTCTTCCCTAGATTGGCAAGGGGAAAGTCGATTGCTTTGCCGGACCTCGGCTCGAACCTATAAAAAATACCCGCTCGATAGCGGGCACATTAGGCCAAAAACGGTGGACCTGATAAGACCGGTTACGACTTCTCTACGAACTCGAAATCACCGATCAAAAGATGGTGATCCGATGTCGGCGTCGGCACGACTTGGTGCCTCACACAGCGCAACTTCTCGTTGTGGAAAATATGATCGAGCACGAAGGGCATTCGCCGCCAGGTGATCTCGCTCGACTGCACCGTTTCGAATCCAAATTTTCGATACTCCGCAATTAATGAGTCCGGCTGACTCACGTTAAAATCTCCCGCCAGCAAAGTTGCGGCGCGAGCCCCCCGTAGAATTTCACCAATCTGACGACGCTGTTCGCCATAAATTTCGCTGCTCGATTTGAGCATAAATAACGCGAGTAAATGCGTATTGAGTAACGTGATTTCGTTTCCATCGATATCCGTTTTGGCTTGGATCAACACCCGATCCGTCGGCGTCTTGGTCTCACCGTAAAAATCAAATTCAACCTTCGGCGAGGGGAGATCATGTTTCATCGAATCCCGCAGGGGCGTTTTTGAAAATATCGCCAATCCAATGCCAAACGGGAGCTCCCGCGGATCCTCTTTGGGGTAAGCAAAAACGGAGTCGTATCCGACCAAGGCTGCCTTCAACCGCTCATAGTTTGGCGGCGGCTGAGCCTGCTTGCCTCCGGGAAGCGTTTGTTCCACTTCTTGCAAATACACGACATCGGCGTCGTGACGCTTAATTTCGGCAATCGTCGCATCCAAATCAAACGGAGCGTTGTCAGGATCGGCATCATCCCAACCCTGGGAAAACTGCATATTAAACTGCAGGAGACGAAACGGCATCATGGACGACCAGATTTCCAGACTCGTTGAGTCGAAAATTTTGAGGACGAAGGTTTGTTAGCAGGTCGTAAGACAACGCCTGAGTGCAGGCTGCGAACTCGTTTTTGCTCAGGTTTGGCGATAGATTCACCTCGCAACCATTGCGCCAGACTCCGTTTGGTTCGCTTCACCTCCACCGGTTTACGCACGACCTTATTGTTCTTCGGCTTGAGTAGACTCGCCGCATGGTGAGAAGACGCCGGAGATTTTAATCGCGGTTGGATTTCAGCCGATGTCGAAAATCGATCATTGATCGAAACCTGCTTTTCGTTGCTTTCCGCCAAAGTGCCTAGAGCCCCGAAGCTCATAACGGCTAAAAGCATGGTCCGATGTTGCAGCAGGCTTCTCATGACTGGACTCAAAGCTTGATCTCCAAGGTTTTACAGCAAGCCAAATTTGCAGGCCTCGCCCTCCGCCTGCACTCAAATCATTCTGGTTCTGCCGTGCCCTCTTCCACCCAATCACGTGCTTCCGGCACTTGATCCAAGAATTTCTCTAACACCGCACTGCAGTGCTCTGCGTAACGAAAATGCGCCCCCATCCCCGTGCGAAGTTCGACCTCGTAGATGAATTTGTCCGCATGCGTGCTGTGCTCAAACGGAGTCTGCGCCCCCAGCAATAACGAGTAGACGTAGCTCTCTGAACCGCGCTCCATCAGCTCTTTAGTCAACTGCGCTTGTGACTCCAGTAACCTCCGGTGCTGCTCACGATCGATCTCCGGTGGGAGATAAAAACCCACCTGAATACAGGGAGTCCAACGATGCCCCGTCCGATGTCGGTTCAGATCCCGCAATTCCGCCAAAGCCATATTGTTCCAGGCGAACGCCACCGACATCCGACGCGTTGCCGTCCCTTGATAACCATAGCGATTCGAACGGTGCTTGAGCGCGTCTGCCACTGCTTGTGACGCCGGCAACCAGGGGGGAGTTGCTCGATTCACATTCACCCAAACTTCGTCAGCGAGGGGCTCAATCGATAGACGCTCCAACCCCAGTGCTAGACTCGTTTGCAGCTCTTGCGCCGCTTGAGCCTGGTAAGATTTTTCCCCGACACTATGGCGCATCAAACGGGGAGACTGCTTGATGAGTTCATCGCGAATCATCTTAGCCGCCGCCCGGGCCTCAGGGTGAGGCAAAGAATCCAGATGTTTGACGGTCGTTGCCCACATCCGTGAGCTCTGCACCAGCGCCAAGTTTGTGCGCGTCGCCATCGGAATAAAATAGCGCGCACGATCGAGGGCGAAGTTCTTGCGCAAGCGCTTCTCCAACGCCGGCTTTGCCCCCTCCGGTAATCTCACTCGCTCCGGTTCAGCCTGAGCCAGGGCATCCAAGCGGGAAAATTCACTCTGATAGGCGGCAAACGATTGCGCCATGACCTCCGTCCAACGACCGGCCAAATCGGCCGGGATTCCGATTTCCTCAGCCGATGGCAAGTTGGTGGCATCCATCGTAATGTAGCGGGTGCTCGACTCCTGCCCATCCGCCATTTGCGCAATTTCAAAGACTTTGAGCGCCAGCCACATCGACACATCATCGAGCGCAACCGCCAGCCCACCCGTGAGTCCACCAATCGAAGCATGGCCATAATCGACGAATTTCAGAATTCGGTCGATCGAGGCATCCGGATTTGCCAAATCAACCTTATCCAGGATCGAGCTAATCCCGTCGTTGCTCCGCGAATAACGGGCGAGAACCGAAGCAAGGAGTTCGGGCGTGACTTGAGGCAGATCAGCCGCCGTGGGGGGGGGAACAATAGCGAGTCCGGTAATGCGCATCGCCGTTCATCGGCGCAAAATTCGACGCCCAGCGCAAAGGCAAAACCATCCGCACCTCACGAGTTTCGCTCCGACTTCCCGCGCCCCTCAGCTTTCGCCCCCAAAAGAATCAAATTTCGACGACCGAAGCGGAACTTTTCTCGCCTCTGATGGCCTGTTTAATTTCGTTAATCGCCATATTGGTCTATCTGGTGTCCCGCTCTAGCGCTCAATCAATTTTTCATGCTCCGATCCACTCTACTCTCCGCCTTTCTTTTGCTTTCCGGTACCGTAGTTTTTGCCCAACCGACATTCCCCAAGCTGGATGAGCTACCCGCCCTTCAGGCCGCTTCGGAAATCGACCCGAAAGCGCAAGCCCTCGGCGAACCGTGGACCGTCGACATCAATTCCCGGGAAGAAGTTCGGCAATTTTACCGCTCAATCTATACCGCCTCGAATCAGGTCGATAGCGGCTGGAATGGGAACACCGACTCGGGCAACGCTGGCACCACCACTGACGCATTCAAGTCCGCCGTGATCGATCGAATCAATTTCTACCGGGCCCTCGCGGGCGTCCCCGCCGTGATCAAAATCAACTCAACTTTCTCCGCGAAAGCCCAACAAGCCGCCCTGATCATGAGTGCGAACGGAGGCCTAAGTCATACGCCGGCTGACGAAGCGGGATGGGTTCATGTGACCGCTGATGGGCACGAAGCCGCCGGAAAATCCAACCTCGGTATCGGCTCGCGAGGCTCCGATACCATCGACGGCTACATGCGCGACCATGGGGCCGGCAACGAAAGTGTGGGACACCGTCGTTGGCTTTTCCACGGACCCACTCAAGAAATGGGCACCGGCGATGTTGAAGCCCAAGGAAGTTTCCAAGCAGCCAACGCCCTCTGGGTCCAAGACGCCCAAGTATTTGGCCCTCGACCTGCCAGCCGGGAAGAATTTGTCGCCTGGCCCCCCCCAAGGCAAAATCCCGGCCCCATTGGTTTGGGCGCGCTGGTCGTTCTCCTACCCCGGCGCAGATTTTTCCGGATCCACCGTAACCATGACCCGGGACGGCTCCCCCATCAGCGCAGACCTCAATGCCATCTCGGGCGGTTCGGCCCTGGATCCCATCATCGTGTGGCGCTACGACGGCAAATCTGGTAGCGACTTAACCCCCCATCCCACCCCCTCCTCCGATGCGGACTACGAAGTCACGATCAACAACGTCAATATCGGCGGGAGCTCTCGCAATTTCACTTACACGGTCACCGTTTTCGACCCAGACACCCCCGGCACTGAATTTGTTGAAAGCACCGTTGCGGGCCCCACCAATGCCGGCACCGGCGGTCCGACCGAGTTCACCGCGACCGTTCCCTCTTTTGGCAGTGGCTTTTACTGGCGTGAACTCACCCTCAGTCCTTTGTCCGTAACTTTTGGCGCCGAGGGGAGCCTGCAAGGATTAGTCGATGGAACAAACGCCTCCTACTCCGCCCGGGCCACTGATTCAACCGCCAGCGGCAACGGGGTTTATCACCTCACCCATCCGGAACCGGGCGTGGAAACGCTCACCCTCCCCGATCGCTACAATATCGCGACCAACGGCTCCCCCTCTCTTGCTTTCGCGTCTCGAATCGGATTTGCGAGTGTGGATCAAGTCGCGACGGTGGAGATATCGACCAACGGCGGCTCATCTTGGTCGGCGGTCTACGAACAGGCCGGAACCAGCAACGGCTCAGCCCCCACTGAATCATCGTTCCAGAATAGATCGATCGATCTCACGTCTTTCGCCGGCCGGACCATCAAAGTTCGTTTCGTCTTCACGTTTTCCTCGGGCACGTTTTTTAACAGCGCGTCCACCAATTCCGGCTGGCTCATCGACGATATCAATCTGGACGGCGCCCAAGTCGCCGTGGTCTTAAGCTCGAGCGGGCATGTTTCCGGCACGACCTTCGACTACACCGCTTCATCAACCGGCTCGAAAGGCCTGCAAGTGCGCGGCGCGTTCTTCGATAACTACGCCATGGACTGGGGATCCGTTTATTCGGTCACCGCAGACAGTGGTAATGGCTCGGGTTCAAGTAGTGGCGGTGGTGGTGGTGGTGGCAACTCAGGCACTAGTCGCATCGTCAATATGTCCGTGCGCGCCAACGCTGCCACCGGAAATAATGCCCTTAATGTAGGTGTGGTCGTAGGCGGCACAGGATCCAAGTCACTCTTGATTCGCGTAGCGGGGCCAACGCTGAATACTAGTTTTGGCCTCACCGGCGTCGCAACTGACCCCGCGGTGCAAGTGTTTACTGATGGGGTCGTGTCGGACAGTAACGACAATTGGGATGCCAATTTGGTGACGACGTTCAACACCGTTGGAGCCTTCCCCTTAGTGGATGGCTCCAACGACGCGGCGTTGGTCGCCAATCTTACCTCCGGTCCACATCCCGCTTTGGTCGATACACAAGGCAACAACGGACTCGTGATTGTTGAAGCCTATGATCTGGAGTCCGTCGATTCCGGCACCGCCCGGTTGATCAATGTTTCCGCCCGCAACCAAGTGGGAACGGGAGCCGATGTGCTGGTAGCGGGATTCGTCATCGAGGGGACGGGTAACAAAACCCTCCTGATCCGGGCCATCGGTCCCACCTTAGCTGACTCCCGCTTCAACCTTACCGGAGTGCTGGACGACCCACAACTCGTCGTTCGGCCTCTTGGTTCGGATACCATCGCCGCCTCCAACGACAATTGGAACAACGATGCCACCATCACTAGCACAGCCCAAACCCTTGGAGCGTTTTCGCTGAGTTCCACAGCCGACGCAGCCGTGTTGGTCACCTTGGCCCCAGGTGCCTACACGGCCACCGTCAGCGGAGTCAACGACACCACCGGTATTGCTTTGGTTGAGGTCTACGAGGTCAACTAAAGCCTGATCGATCAGGGCACGCGGTAAACTTCGATTAATCCGATACCAGTGCTATTAGCAACTCCGGCGAGCTCAACCGTATAGGCTCCGGGAGCGAGATCGACCAATAAAGCGGCATCTCCGCCACCGGACTGAAGCGAAAACCCACCGACCGCGGAAGTTGTCGCCACGATATCCGCCGCATTTTCGCCCAAATTCCATGCGGTGTTTAGCTCCATGAACTCCGGCCCAGTCGAGGTGACCCGAAAGAGTTTTATCACCGGATTAGCCAACACGCCGTCTACGGCGAAACCAGCCAATGCCGGACCGACTCCTCGAATCAACACCCGTTGGGGGGAACTGCCTTCGATCACAAATCCCGCCACCATGATCTCGGTTCCATCGCCGACCGCGCCCCGGGTGGAAAGATTGACCATATGCACCGGAGCACCGGAATCCGGATCGTAGACTTCGACGATAGCCACCCCCATGCCATCGTCCGCTCCTGACACCTCCACCGTGTAAGCGCCGGGGGCCAACTGCGTCCGCATCGCCGCCGAAGCCTTATCATTTCCCAAACTGAAAGCGCCCAAGGTCGCGAAGACTGAACTCATGCTTGAGTCCCAACTGTCCGCCGCCGCGAACGGCGTGCTCTCACCCGCGCGGAAGATCGCAATCTTCGGATCCACCAACAATCCTGGCACGCCGAAATCCGACAAACGTGGTCCCACCGCGCGGAGCACAACATCCTTGGTTGTGCTGCCTTCAATTACGAATCCCGCGACCATTTTCCCCACCCCTCCCAGCACTCGACCACGGGTGGACAAGCTCGCCAGTCGCCCGCCGTTAGGAGACGCGCCACTCAACGTGACGACCAGCGTTTCAATATTGCCCGCCGAAACGATCAAACTACCTAATTTTCGCCCCGCCGCATCCTCGATCACATACTCACCGCTGAATCCACGGCCGGTCATCATTCCATCAGTTCCCGTAACTCCAAGATCGTTGGTGAGCCATTCGCCGTGGACCAACTCCCGGTAGGCCCGTCCCATCGGACGTTCGGACCAATCCGCATTGTAGAGAGCGGATTCATCTTTCCAGTGTGCGCCTTCCCAAAATCCCCACATCTGCACCCCGAGCATCTTCGGATGACTAAAGGCAATCGTGTAAAAATCCCGGAGATAATCACTCTTCAGCGCCTCATCGTCCCCCGTGATATCAAATTCGGTGATCCGCATATCGAGCTCCGGAAACTCCGTCGTATAACGCTCCAAAATTTCCCCCACCTTCGTAATTCCCGTCGGCGTGCCGGAGAAGTGGCCCTGAAATCCCACCCCCGTGATCGGCCCACCGTCGGCCTTAATTCTCGAAATAGTAGCGGCGTAGGCGTCCTGCTTCGCCGTGTTCAAGCCCCCTCCCGACAAAATTCCGTAGTCATTGATGAAACGCCCTCCACTCGCTTCTTGCGATCGGGCCGCTTTGAACCACTCGGCCATGAGGTCATAGCCATACTTGTCCATGACATCGAAGTTATCGAACGGCTCGTTGATCACATCCCAGTCATTAAAATAACCCTGCGTGGTCGACATGACGTCGGCAATGTGGGTGAGGATACGACTCGGAACCGAGGGATCACTCGCCGTGACCAAGTCTCCGATAAAAGTCGGCAAATTCCTCACCGACGGCCACACCAACACGTGGCCCCGCATCGCCAAATCATTCTGCTGGGTCCACTTCAGGGCATCGACCGTTTGCGCCGGATTAAAGCTCGGTCCAAACTGTCCTATCCAAGCTGGCCATTTGGTGTCGTTCTCCAACGTGCCGCTGGTGAATAACTCGAGGATTTTTTGCCGATACGTCGCCGCATCCGCCGAAGCGCTGTCCATGATCCGCGAAGCCACCATGGCCGTGCCAAATTCAAAGGCATGTTTCACCATTCGCACGCGCACCGTCGTACCATCGATCGGGTTGCCCTCATCGTCCTGCACCCGCACCGCATAGTTCCCCTTGCGGTGTTGATCTATTCGCGCGGCGGCTTCTGCCCGCCACGGCGCGTCGCTCGCGCGTCCTGAATAATCAAAACTCGTGCGAGGCATTTCTGCTAATGTCTTGGTCTGACCATAGGTCCAGGCCGCTACGCCTCCCACTTCGATTACTTGCGCCCGACCAGTGGCCCCAAAGCCGAATTTAAACCCCAATTGCCCCAGCGCATAGGTGCCGACCGATTCAAAAGGCACGAAATATTCCTTCCACGCCGAAGAAACGTTGATTCGAACCGATACCGATTTGGCGAAATCCGGACCTTCCACATACACGGTAGTCGTCGCCGTGCCCGACTCATCTTGGGTCTCGATCATCCGGGCAAAAAAGTGCAGCAACACCACGTCACTTTCATTTACCACTAAACTGTTACTGAAGGTCATCGCACTGGACCAAAAATTTCCGGAGGGATTCAACGTCGCTACCTGAGCCACTTCCGAAAATGACTGCCCCTGAACCGCCTCAATTGAGCGGGTGGCCACATCACCCGTCTCTCCGTAAAATCCCGATGCACTCAAATTGGCTTCGGCGAGTAATACCGTCCCACCCGCCGGAACCTCTTGGGCCCCAAGATCACTTGGGGTCACGGCTGCAGCAAACCAAGCCGCGGCCACGAGCAGGGTAGTAATGGGACGGGATAAAAATGAAATACTCACAACGGAACATCATGGTGCTCCACCGCCTTAAGTCACCTCCTGCTCCTCAGGATATCCGTGCAAACTATTGCACGTTGACTGGCTGGATTTCACGAAAAACCCCGACTACTTAAAGTGAATCGGGGTAAATCTTTAAAACCTGCGCGCGCCTCTATCCGAGACCCAGCCACTGCCCAATCGGACCTTGGTAGAAACCAAGCAATACCGAGGCAAGTGCTGCCGTGGCCAATACAATCCCCGCGGCCGTCGATACGGGTTTGCGAACGGGTTCAGGAACCGGGTCATCCCCTTCAAACACTGGAGGACGCCACTGCGGGAAAAACGCTGCTTTGATCCATCCAAAATAGTAGTAAATCGACATGATCACCCCGATGATCGCGACGGCTAAGAGCGGATAAAGTCCCGCTTCAAAAGCGGCGAGAAACACCAGCAACTTACCCATGAATCCCGCTAAAGGCGGAATACCCGCCAGCGATCCGAGTCCCACCGCCAACACGCCACCGAGAAACGGGTGAGTCTTCGCCAGATCACTATAGTGATCGAGGTTTTGATCCGCATCATCATCACCGGAAACATGGGTCATCACCCCAAACACCGCGAGTGAACCCAGCAAGTAGGCAAACAAGTAGAAGCAAATTGCCCCCACCGCGAATTCCACGTGAATCGCCGCGATCACCCCGATCATCAAGTAGCCCGCATGGGAAACCCCTGAAAGGCCGATGAGACGCTTTACATTCTGCTGCGTGAGAGCGGCGAGGTTGCCGAAAATGATCGTCACCATCGCCATAACCGACAGCACATTGACCACCAAGGATTCGTAACCCCCAAATACATTGACGAGGATCAATAGAATCGCGAAGCCCGCGGCCTTCGAAGCGATCGCCAAGAACGCCGTCACCGGAGTTGGCGCACCTTGATAAACATCAGGGATCCAAATTTGGAACGGAACCGCCCCAATCTTGAAGGCCACGCCCGAGAGCACGAGCACGATACCGACGGCAGCAAGCAGGTTGTCCGGATTCGCGTAGAGGAATGCGCGCAACGCGTCGAAATTCATCGATTCTGCTGTCGCCATGGGCAGCCCTTTAGTGCCCGCCACACCGTAGAGCAGCACGATTCCGAAAAGTAAAATGCCTGAGCTTAACGCGCCCATGATCAGATACTTCAAGCCGGCCTCCAAGGAGAGCGGATTGGTGCGGGTGTAACTCACGAGCACGTAGAACCCAACCGTGATCGTTTCGAGAGCCACAAACAACATCACAAAATGATTGGACTGCGAGAGCAGCATCATCGCCCCGGCGACCACCAACGTAATCGCAAAGAACTCCACCTTCGGCATGACCTGCCGCTTCAACGCAACGGTGCCGAGAACTGAAACTCCCGTCGCCGCCAATAAGAAGAATAACCGCATAAACTGCCCCGTTCCCGTGTGACGCAAAAGTCCGTTAAAAGTCTCTTGGCCGAGAAAGGCGGATTCGTAATGGAAAATGTGCGCTCCCGTAATCGCGAGTAATCCGATAATCGCGATGTTGGGAATCATGTCGTGTTTCTTTTTCGGAAGCACGATCTCGAAGATGAGAAGTAAGAGCGCGAGGCAGCCCACCATCAACTCGGGGAAGATGGCGGACCATTGGTTGGCGGCGGCGGCCTGTTGAAGAAGTTCGGTGGTCATCACGACAGCTTAGATTCGTTGTTCAGGCCCGCTCACTTTTGGGCCACTTCGGCATCACTCGCAGGGTTCGAGAGCGCTGTCGGATAAATTTCAGAGAGAGAAGCATCCAACGCGGTCGTCACCGACTTCGGCCAAAAACCCAGCACCAGCAGGGTCGCGAGTAAGATGAGCGCCGGGAATTTTTCGGCCCAGGTCAGGTCCACCGCAGGCTTTTCTTCGAGCACTTTATCAAAAGCCTCCGACTGTGGTCCAAAGAACACTTTAGCGGCGGCCCGCAGACCATAGATCGCGGAGATAATCACCCCCGCGATAGCGATGACCGTGAGGGTAGGAAAGACCTGCCAAGCCGCGACGAAGATGGTGAGTTCACCCCAGAAGTTAGCAAAGCCGGGCAATCCTATACTCGCCATGGTGCCAGCGACAAAAAACGCCGACAGCACCGGGGCGTGCTTCACCAGTCCGCCCATCTCATCGAGATCAAAGGACTGCGTGCGGTGGTAAATACTCGTGGAAAGCATGAAGAGCAAAGCGACCGAAAGGCCGTGCGCGACCATCATCAAAACAACCCCGCCCGCCCCCACGACCGACAAACAAGCCACCCCGAGAAAAGCGTAGCCCATATGCATCACCGAACTGAAACCGATCAGCTGCTTGAGGTCACGTTGGGCCATGGTAACGAAACCGATGATCAGCACGTTGCCGACCACGCCTAAGGTCGCGAGAATGAGTGCCCAATGCGAAGCTCCCTGCGGAAGCAGTGGTAGCGCAATCTGGATGAGCCCGTAGAGACCGAATTTCTTCAGCACGCCAGCGTGCAACATTGCGACCGAACTTGGAGCGGCACCGTAGCCCAATGGGGCCCAAGTGTGCAGCGGCCAAAGCGACACCAAAATACCAAAGCCAAACATCAACAGCCCAAAAATATTCTGTTGCGCCAGCGTCGAGAGACCTTGCTCGAGCACCGCGGCGCGGAGCGTGATCATATCAAACGACTCAGCGCCAGACTTGTAGTAAATCGCGATCAAACCGATCAGCGATAACATCGCGCCTACCGTGAGATAAATCGTCATCTTCATCGCCGCATAATTCCGATCACGACCGCCCCAGACTCCCACCATGATGAACGTTGGGATGAGCGCGAGTTCGTGGAAGAAGTAGAAAAAGAACACATCCACACTCGCGAAGACGCCCATCAGGCCACCCTGCATAATGAGCAGCAACATGATGTAGGTGCCCATCCTTTCCGCCGCCGACTGTAACGCGTAGAGCCCAGCGGCAAAACCGACGATTCCTGCCATCACGAACAAAGGCAGAGAGATTCCGTTTAGCCCCAGTTTAAGCGTAATCCCAAGCTTACTCAGCCCCGTATTATAAGTCGTCAGGAAAGCGTAACTGCCCTCCAAAGGGGCACCACCAAAGCGATACCAAACCCAAATACCGGCGAGCGCTGGAATCGCGAAAGCCACGTAAGCCAGTTTCTTGGCCAATCCCGACGGCAGGCCCAACGCCATTGCGAGCGCCAGCACGAGCGGCGACAGAATAGCGAAAAGGAGAATATCGAAGTTTTGCATTCGGAAAAAGAGTTAGAACAGACCTCCAGCGAAGCCCCACAGCATCACGATACCCAACAGGAACCAATAAACATAAGCGTGGAGGCTACCCACATGAAGCGCCCGAGCTCCCAGACCGAACAGGCCTACAAATCCGGCCAATCCACGAACGATTAAGCCCGCGATAAGAATCTGATCGATAAAGTTCAGCAACATCGCGAAGCGATCCTGCACCTTAGCGACATAGTAAGTGTAAGCTTTATCGAACGACTCTTTAAGTAGAGTGAGAACCGCGAAAGCGCCCGGCACCTGAGTCTCCAGTCCGTCCTTGTCGCTCGACGGGTATAATACCCAGGCCAAACCGCCGCCGATACCTAGGATCGCGAGCGACATGATCACCACTCCGACCAAACTCTCCGGGTGAGGGATCTGCGACCAGACTCCATCAAACGAATGTCCGTAAACAAATCCGAGTGCACCGTGAGTGTAACCGCCGAAGATCGAGAGCACTGCCAAAATGATCAGCGGCAATTGCATCGTCATGAAACCACCTTCATGAGCGTGCGACGCTGAGTCGCTTCGAGGGGAGCCGAGAAAGGTGAGTTTCCACATCCGAACCATGTAGAACGTGGTGAGCACCGCCGTGAATACGAGGATCCCAAAAACTGCCGGGTTCGTCACCTGGGCCAAATGGAGGATCGCATCTTTAGAGAAGAAGCCCGCCGTTACAAACGGGAGCCCACCGATCGCCAACACCCCGATCAACATCGTGATCGCGGTCAGCGGCATCTTCTTTAATAGCCCCCCCATCTTGAACATATCCTGTTCATGATGGCATCCGTGAATCACTGAACCAGAACCGAGGAACAACAGCGCTTTGAAAAACGCGTGAGTCGTCAGGTGGAACATCGCGGCCGCCGCACCGACAGAAAACATCGCTCCAGAATTGGTCTGGCCTGCGCCGAGACCAAACGCGGCCACCATGTAGCCCAGCTGAGAAAGGGTGGAATAAGCCAATACCTTCTTAATGTCACTCTGCACCACCGCGCAAAGTGCGGCATAAAGCGCCGTCACCGTGCCGACCCACATGATCACTTGTAATGCATCAGCCACCATCAGCATCTCAATACGACAAAGCATGTAAATACCGGCCGCCACCATCGTCGCCGCGTGAATCAAAGCCGACACCGGGGTCGGACCTTCCATCGCGTCTGGTAGCCAAATATGCAGAGGCATTTGGGCGGACTTACCCAAAGCACCACAGAATAAGAGCAACGGAATCGCGGTGGCGACTAACGCCCCACCCGTTGTCGCCATTGCGAGCTCGGAGAGGTTCACGGTGCCGTAAACGCCGTAACACATCAAAATACCGATCAGAAAACCGAAGTCCCCCACTCGATTCACGATGAAGGCTTTTTTGGAAGCCTCGGCTGCCGACTGCTTCAGGCAGTAATGATTGATCAGCAGGTAAGAGCTGAATCCTACCAGTTCCCAGAAGACAAACATCATGAACAGATTGTCTGCTAGCACGATGCCGAGCATCGAAAACATGAAGATCGAAAGTCCGCCAAAGAAACGCGCTTTGGCCTCATCATCGGCCATATAACCGAGTGAAAAGAGATGCACACAGAAGCCCACCACTCCCACGATGGCAATCATGACGGCCGCGAGATCATCGAACTTGAATCCTAGCGACATTCCAAAGTCGTAGAAACGGAACCACTCCATCGAGGCTTCGAAACGATGTCCGCCGTACGCGAGCATCAGTCCTCCCGCGGCGACCACGGCAGCCGAAGCGACCGAGATGGTCGCCGCGATGGTGCCGTTACGCCGAAAAAACAGCGCGATGACCACCGCTGAAACCAGCGGAGATAAGAGAGTATAAAGGGCGATTTGCGTAGGCTCCATGGCGATCAGTTCTTGAGCGCGTTGAGTTCATCGACTTGCACCGTCTGACGACGCCGGAAGAGGGCCACGATGATGGCGAGTCCCACCGCGACTTCAGCGGCAGCGACGGTGAGAATGAAGAAAACGAAGACGTTACCGTCCATCGTTCCGTTGAAACGGGAGAAAGCCACGAGCGCGATCGTCGAAGCGACCAGCATCAACTCGAGACACATGTAGATCACCAAGGTGTTCTTGCGAATAAGCACCCCAACGAAGCCGATAGAGAACATCAGGGTGGCGACCATGAGATAGTGGAAAAGACCGATTGAACTCATTTCACATCCTCCAATCCTTCAAATTTCTTACTCAACACAATCACCCCGAGCATCGCAATCAGCAGCAAGAAGCCGACGACCTGCACCGGGAGTAGATAAACGGTGAACAGTTGATCTGCATAATTCCTCAGCGTCGCTCCGACGGGAATGACCGACGCGGCATCCGCTGCCGGCAAAAGATTGAACCCCTTAGCCAATGAGGTGGAGCAAACCGCTAAAAGCGCCGCACCGATTAAGCCTGCTATGGCGGTCGGTTTAGAAAACGCGTTTCGTTCCCCTCCCTTCATATCGAGCAACATGATAATGAAAAGGAACAGCGCGACGACCGCACCCGCGTAGACCAAAATCATCAGCACGGCCAATAGGAACGAGTCGAGCAGCACGAACAAACCGGCTACGCCGAAGAGCCCCACGAGGAACGCCAGCGCGGAGTTGACCGCGTTGTGGTTAATGACGACCGCAACCGAGCTCCCGATGGTCAAGAATGCAAATACGTGAAATATAATGTCGGACATGACAGTTTCAGTAGTGACTAGCGGGTAGCGAGTGGCGAGTAGACTGCACCCAGCCCATTCTCGGGCGGTTCAAATACGATGACTGATATGAAGAACTCATGACGTTTGTTTTAAAATACTCACTACTTCAACTAGTGCGCGCCGTTGCCTGCCTCCTCGGCAGCCTTCTTTTTGTCCCACTTGAAATGCTCGTCGGGCAGGGTGCCACCGAGTTCGTAGAGTTTTTGTTTGTTATTCACCATCTCCTCGCGGGTGTAACCGGAGAGGGAAAATACGTTCTGCAGCCAAATGGCCTCCTCCGGACAAACTTCCTGGCAAAGTCCGCAATAAATACAGCGCAGCATGTCGATATCGAATTCCAGCGGCGCCTTCTCCACGTGAGCGTTTTCACTGTCGGCCGCGATTTCTCCCGGTTTGATGCGAATTGCTTTCGGTGGACAGACAAACTCACAAAGCTGACAAGAAACACACTTTTCCCGTCCGTTGGGGTCCATCACTAAGGTCGGAACCCCTCGATAGCCTTCCGGAATGGAAGGACGCGCTTCCGGATACTCCAGCGTCTCGTTCGGCTTCACCATCTTTTTGAAGGTGGTCTTCAATCCGCTCAAAATCTGCGGTATGTAAGTGCGCTCGGCTAAGGTGAGCGGTTTGCGTTCGACGGTGACAAAAGACATGAGAAAAGCGCGTTATCGGGTTTCGATGAAAGCGATCGCGAGAGCGTAAAAAATAAGGTTGCCGATAGCCATCGGAAGGAGCTTCTGCCATCCAAGTTTCATCACTTGGTCATAACGGAATCGGGGCAGCGTCCAGCGCACCCACATGAAAAGGAAGATAAAGAAGAAGGTCTTTCCGAGAAAGATACTGATTCCGATAATTCCGCCCAACCACATCGGCAGGCTCTCGATCAGGGGTCCCAACGGAATCCACGGCAACGGATTCCATCCGCCGAGGAATAAGAGCACAAACACCCCAGAACCGATGGTCATGTGCGCATACTCGGCCACAAAGAACAACGACCATTTAAACTCGCCATATTCGGTGTGGAAACCGCCGACCAAATCGGCTTCAGATTCCGGCATGTCGAATGGCTGGCGGTTGGTCTCGGCAAACAGCGCGACCAAAAAGATAAATGCGCTCAACGGCATCAAAAAGACGTACCATATGCCACCCAGGAATCCGGGCAGGCTCTGGGTCTGCACCACCTCGAAGAGACTGAGCGTGCCTTGCCCACCGGGAGCGTTAACCCACAAGAACACGGGCAAAACCGATAACGTCATCGAAAGCTCATACGAAATGAGCTGAGCGGAAGCCCGCACTCCGCCGAGAAAGGGATACTTCGAATTCGAAGCCCAACCGGCCAAAATTAGCGAATACACGCTCAGCGAACCGATCGCGAAAACGGCCAACATCCCGATATCCAAATCAGCAAGGATGATCGGTTTCATCCCATTCGTCGCCGTATCCCAATAAGCGCCAAATGGCACCACGACGATGGTGCAGAGGGCCGGCACCAACGCCACCAGTGGCGCGAGGTAATAGTAGAACTTGTTCACGTGACCGGGAACGACGTCCTCCTTGAAGACGAATTTCGCGCCATCGGCCATCAAGTGAAAAACGCCGAGGCGTTGCAGAATTGGACCGAGCACGGGAATGTAACCTAGCCCCCAAGCTCGTGCCCGATTCGGGCCGGGGCGCCCTTGAATCCACGCCGAAACTTTGCGTTCAGCGAGTGAACAGGCGCCCGCGATCGGAATGATCACTAAGATGGTGGCCAACCCTTTAATGGTGGCCTGAATCCAGACGGGAAGATTGAGATAAAGATCAATCATAGCTCAATCATTCAGACCGTGATTTCCGCCAACGCGGGTTTGAAGTGAAGGGTTTCACCCTCAGGAAAAGACAAATTTGCCCAAGGCGTGCTATCGAGTAGCAATCCCGTTTGGGGAATCGTGCGGAACGTCATCGTCGCGAGCGCCGAAACCTCGGCGGCCAGCGTGGTCCAAATGCCAGTCACATCACCGCCAACCGAGTCGCCCCCCAATGCCATCAGCAGTTGATCGAGCACCGTAAGATCATCGATCGCGCCGCGGGGACCAGGCACCACTTTCGCAAACTTCTGGATGCGGAACTGTTGGTTGATGAACGAACCGCTCTTCTCAAAAACCGTGAGCGTCGGCACCACCACCCCGGCATGAGCGGTGGTCGGGTTCGCGTGAGTGCCGAGGTAAACCACGTTCACTTTGCTGATCTGCTCGGCCGTCAATCCCGCCGCGGCCAAATCTTCCCCAACTGAGATCACCGTCTTCACTTTTCCGCCCTCGATCGCTGAAGCTAAATCAGTCAACTCGGTGGCCGGCAATTGATCAATCAATCCGGTCACCAGCGCGCCTCGGGTGTTGGGATTGCGATCTTCCGAGATCAGCAACTTGTCCCCTTGCCCGAGTCGGGCCACGAGAGACGTCGTCGCACCAAGTTTGTCCGCGATCTTCTTCGTGAGAAACTGCTCTTCAACCGAGCTACGGCCCGAACCAACGACGGCGACATCGCCAGCTTTTGCCCATTCTGCGGCAGCGGCCAACGCGGTTTTGAGATCCGACGCGGCACCGTGGCAGGTGACTTCTTTGAGTCGGTCGTCAACCTGCACTTGTTTGTAGAGCAACCGACCACTATCGGCCATCCAGGTATCATTCACTTCGTCGTTACGACGGGGGGTGATGCGATAGATCTCTCCTTCGCGCGACCAGACCACCGTGTTGGCTCCGACGGAAGATTCGGTATCGATGCTGTTGATTTGCTTCAGAAACCAGACCCGCATCTTGAAGCGGAAATCGGTCGAAGTCAGCGCCCCAACGGGGCAAATATCCACCGTATTGAGCGAGTAATTGTTCTTCAGCTCCTTACCCGGGAAGCAGGTCAAGGTGGAGTAGCTGCCCCGGTCGACAAAACCGAGCACATCGTCCTTGGCCACTTCTTGGGAAAATCGCACACATCGGGAGCAGAGAATACAGCGCTCGTCGTCCAACACGACGCGGGGGCCGAGTTGAGTGCGCTTGGGCTTTACGTTCTTTTGCTCAATGAAACGGGAGTAGCCACGGCCATAACTCGTCGCCTGCTCTTGCAATTTACATTCACCGGCTTGGTCGCAAATCGGGCAATCCAACGGGTGATTGATCAGGAGAAACTCCATCACGCCTTCCCGACACTCTTTGATCATCGGCGACTGCGTCTTGATCTGCATCCCGGGGGCAACGTTGGTGGCACAACCGATTTGCGGACGCGGGATCCAACCAATCTTTTGCTTCCCCGTTTCCGGATCCATGATCGGCTCGCGGGTCGCACGATCGGCCATCGGCATGCCCAACTCGATGAGGCACATCCGGCAGTTACCCGCGACCGAAAGCTTCGGGTGGTAACAATAATGAGGCACGTCGGTGCCGGCGAGACGCGCGGCTTCGATCGCATTCGTGCCCTTGGGCACAGCGACTTCTTTGCCGTCGATAATGACGGTGATGAGATCGAGTTTAGCAGGCTGAATCATTGCAGAAATGGCTTAGACGAGTTCGAGGGCGTCGGCAGGTTTGTGCTTTTTGGCGTCGGCATAGGATTTGAACTCATCGCCGAACTTTGCCACGAAACTTTGGGTCGGCCACGAACAGGCTTCCCCGAATGCGCAGATCGTGCGACCTGCAATTTGGTCAGCGACGTTCTTGATCAACTCACCGTCTTCCGGACGAGCTTCCCCGTGCACCATCCGGGTGGAAATCTTTTTCATCCACAGCGAGCCTTCGCGACACGGCGTGCATTGGCCGCAGCTCTCGTGAGCGTAGAACGCGTTAATATTCGCGAGCGCGTCGACCATATTAACCGAATCATCCATCACGATCACGCCGCCTGAACCACCCATGGTTCCCGCCGCTGCGAGTGAATCAAAATCGAGTGGAATATCTTCCACCGCCCACTCCTTCGTGGTGCCATCCTTATTCTTGATGGTGAATTTCTCGCCGAAACGAAGAATCTTGGCCGAGGAGCCACCGGGAATAACCGCCTTGAACTGACGTCCTTCGAGCGGACCGCCGCAAACGTCGTTGAGCAGTTGGCCCATGGTGACTTGGCCGCAGGCAAATTCGTAATAACCGGGTTTCTTCACGTGACCCGAAACACAGAAAATGCGGGTGCCAGTGTTGTTGGGGGTGCCGATCTTGAGATATTCATCCGCGCCCATGTCCATGATGTGCTTCACGTGACAAAGCGTTTCCACATTGTTCACGATGGTCGGGCACTGGTAGAGTCCCAGAACCGCCGGGAAATAAGGTGGCTTGATGCGAGGATTCGCCCGCTTGCCTTCGAGGGATTCGATGAGGCCCGTTTCTTCGCCACAGATGTAGGCCCCCGCGCCGCGATGCACGAAAATGTCGCAAGTATACTCGGTTCCGCAGATGTTCTTGCCCACAAATCCCGCGTCCCGGGCTTCTTGGATCGCCTGCTCTAGAATGCGGGCGCCCTCGGGAAACTCACCCCGAATGTAGATGTAGGCCTGCTTCACGTCATTCGCAAAACACGAGATCATCGTGCCTTCGATCAGCTGATGCGGATCTTGGTGGATGATGTAGCGATCTTTAAAGGTGCCCGGCTCAGACTCGTCAGCATTGACGATGAGGTAGATGGGCTTGCCGCTCTTTCGATCAACAAAAGACCACTTCAGTCCGCAGGAGAACCCTGCTCCCCCTCGACCGCGCAGGCCGGACTTCTTCACCTCATCCCGAATATCGGGTGGATTAAGCATGACGGCCTTCTTGAGATTCTCATAGCCACCATGCTTTTGATAACAGGCGATATCGTTCGAATACCCTGCTTCGTCGATGTGCTTAAAAATGATACGTTTTTCCGTGAGATCAGACATGGTGCTTATCCTCGATTGGCGGCCTCAGCCTTGATTTGGTCACTAATCTCTTTGGCTTTCGCCTCCGTCACATTCTCGTGGAGCGTCTCATCGATGAGCACGACCGGGGCGGTGCCGCAGCTCGCCAAACATTCCACGAACTCGACGGTCACTTCACCATCGGGCGAGACTTCACCGCGATGGGTATTAAATTCCTGCTCAAATTTGGAGCACGTCTTGTAACCTCCTGCTAATGCGCAAGGTAACGTGCGACAGACTTTGATGTGCCGACGCCCAATCGGTTCCCGGCGGAACATCGGGTAGAACGTGACGACCTCGAAGACGTTGATCGGCTCGATCTCGAGCTTCTCGGCAATCCACTCAATCGCTTTATCCGAAATGTGGCCCACATCTTCTTGGATCAAATGCAACAGCGGCAAAGTGCCACTACGCTTCTCGGGATAATGGGTAATGACCTCGTCGATCCGGGTCAGTGTTTCAGGCTTCAAATTCATCGATTCAGAAAAAGTAGATTTGCGGCAAATTACCGATCACATTCACCCATCACGAAATCGAGCGATCCGAGAATGGAAACGACGTCAGACACAAGTTCGTTCTGACAGACTTTGGGCAAAATAGAGAGATTACAAAATGATGGACCACGGATTTTCATGCGCCAAGGAACTCCGCCGCCCTTGCTCACGATGAAGAACCCCAACGTGCCCTTCGGATTTTCCGCTTCAAAATAAACTTCGCCGGCCGGCATCTGTGGGCCTTCGGTCACGATCATGAAGTTGTTAATCAACTCCTCCATCGAGCTCATCACTTTGGCTTTGCGGGGGGCGAAAATTTTGCGCGCATCCTCCGCGTAGTATGAGCCTTCCGGGAACTGAGCGATCGCTTGACGGATGATGCTGATCGATTGGCGCATCTCTTCACCGCGGCAGAGATAACGGTCGTAGCAGTCACCTTTTTGCCCGACGGGAACATCAAATTCATATTGGTCGTAGCCCCAGTAGGGTCGATCCTTGCGTAAGTCGCTCTTTACGCCCGAGCCCCGGAGGTTCGGTCCCGATAGGCCGTAGGCCACGGCATCTTTAGCCGAAATGGTGCCCACATCGACCGTGCGATCCTGAAATATCTTGTTACGAGTAAGCAGTTTAAGAATCTCTTCGAGGATCGGCAGAAACTGATCACAGAATGCCAAAACCTTGTCGTTCCAACCTTCCGGCACGTCCCGTGAGACTCCGCCAATCCGGCTGTAACTCGTCGTGAAACGGGCCCCCGTCAGTTCTTCGAAGAGGGTGTAAAGTTTTTCGCGTTCGGTGAAGCAATAGAGAAACACCGTCCAAGCGCCAACATCGATCCCGTAAGCCCCCAAGCCCATCAGGTGGGACGAAACTCGCGCCATTTCCGAGGTGATCACCCGAATTGCCTCCACTCGCGGCCCCACATTGACATTAGCCAATTTCTCGACCGCCGCCGCGTAAGCGGCGTTATTTGCCAACGGGGCGAGATAGTCCAACCGATCCGTGTAAGGCACGAATTGATTGTAGGTCATGTTCTCGGCAATTTTCTCATCCCCGCGATGCAAGTAGCCCAGCACCGGGTCGCACTTTGTCACGGTTTCACCATCGAGCTCGAGCTGCAGCCGTAAAACCCCATGGGTCGAAGGATGCGAGGGTCCCATCGCGAGGGACATTTTCTCGGTCTCAAACTCTTGGTTTGCAGCGGCCGCGGTCTTCGCAGCGGTATCGGGCACGGTATATTCGGTAGCCATCAGTAAATCGTTTCGCGGGTTATTCCGGTTTGGCGGATTTTTCGGTCCAGCTCTCGTCCTTGGCTCGAGGCTCCGCGTCAGTTAAGTTCATTTCCCCTCGACTGGAGGCCACAAACGGCCCGCCCATCATGGGCGCCGCAATAACTTTGGCTTCGGTTTCAGCCGCGACCTCAAGATCGGGCAGCTCCGTCTCAATTCCCGCCAACGGAAACTCTTTGCGCAGAGGATGGTAAGGATACCCCTCCCACATTAAAATACGGCGCAGATCCGGGTGATTTTCGAACTTCACCCCCAAAAGATCCCAAGTCTCGCGCTCATGCCAATTTGCGGATGGCCACAAGTGAGTCGCGGTCGGCGCGCTTGGATCTACGTCATCGATGCAGTCTGCGACCACCCGCACATATCCATGCTGAGTCGTCGAGTAGAGGTGCCAAACGGCGGAAAATCGGGGCGACGCCTCTTCGGCCCAGTCAACGGCCGTCACGTCGACCAAAAAGTCATACGATTGCTCGTCCCGCAGCCACTGCAGGGCCTCAACCACCTCGGTGATGGGCAAGTTAACCGCAGGATGATCGCCACTCGGGCGAATCGTTGCGTTGGGGAATTTCGCCTGAATGGCGCTAGTAACGTCGGCAGCTGCTGGCTCGCTCATGGTTGGTCGATTCGGGGAGCAGTCGGCCGCTTAGGCGGTCAGATTGCTGAAGGAAGGCGTCTTTTTTACCTTGTTCTGAAGTTTGATGAGGCCGTCGAGCAGAGCCTCGGGACGGGGAGGACAACCGCTGATATAGACGTCGACGGGGATGATGCGATCGACTCCCTGCAACGTCGCGTAGCTGCGATACATTCCCCCAGAGGAGGCACAGGCACCCATGGCAATCACCCACTTAGGCTCCGCCATCTGATCATAAATTCGACGAATGTGAGGCGCCATTTTGTAGGTCACCGTGCCGGCCACGATCATACAATCGGACTGGCGGGGAGAAAATCGCATCACTTCAGCACCGAAACGGGCAATATCGAAACGGGCTCCGGCCGAGCCCATGAGCTCAATCGCGCAACAAGCCAATCCCATCGGCATCGGCCACATGGAGTTGCTGCGAATCCAATTCACTACGGCATCGAGACGTGAGATGACGATGTCTCCTTCGATTTTGCTGTCGTAGCTTAGATCAGTGTTGGGTGATACCATGGTTTAAATAGACGGTCGGATGAAGAAAAATTCGCCCCAGCATCCCCAGCGGGGTCAGCTCCTGCAAGACGCTTTTGGAGAAAGTGAAAAACAGTCTACCCAAAGCATCAATAACGCCAAGTCTTCGCCATCATTTCCCGAACCGAGGCACCATTGCATCCGATTTGAATAAGACGGCGTCAACAATTTGCGGATTTCTCAAAAAACCCCTTACCGTTTGCTCGTCCTTTCCCCATCTCTGACTCCCCTTTCGGAACGAGACCCCTTCTATGCCTGCTCTAAGATCCATCCTTTCTGCCGTTTGCTTCCTCCTCGCGGCAATGCTTGGCGGGCTCGGTGGCTGCAGTAAACCCCCTCCCCGCCTTGCCGCCCAACCCGCCGACCAATCATTCGGGCCGATCGAGGCCCTAGAACGACTTCAGTCGCAGGAACTAGGCACCCCGGGCGAACTCCCCCCCTGGATCGCTCACGTCAAAGCGATCGATCTCGATCGAGACGGCCTCACCGACATCGTGTTTTGCGAAGCCCAGTTCAACGAGGTGCGCTGGATTCGACAGACCTCCCCTGGCAAATTTGCTCCCGAAGCCCTGCTGGCGGCGGATATGCGGGGACCCGTCCACGCCGAAGCAGCCGACATGGATTCTGACGGCGATCTCGATCTGCTCATCGCCAGCATGTCGGTCGTGTTTCCCAATAACGATCGCGTCGGCACCGCGTTCCTCCTCGAAAACGACGGCCAACAGAACTTCACCCCTCACATCCTACTCGAAAACACCACGCGTATCGTGGACATGCGCCCCGCCGATTTCGACGACGACGGCGATCTAGATCTCGCTCTCGCTCAGTTTGGTTACGACCAAGGCGAAGTCGCTTGGCTTGAAAACACCGGCCAATCCCCTTGGCACTTTCAACGCCATGTCATCCTCGATCTTTCCGGCGCCGTGAACGTCGTCGTCGATGACTTCAACGGCGATCGCCACCCCGACATCGTCGCTCTACTCTCTCAACAGTGGGAAGAAGTCTTCTACTTTCAAAACTCCGGCTCCGGCAGCTTCACCCGCCAACGCATCTGGGGCTCCACCAACGAGGACTACGGCAGCAGCGGCATCAGTGTCACCGACCTCAACCGCGACGGTCGCCCCGACGTGGTCTACTCCAACGGTGATGGCTTCGGCCCCGCCGCCACTCCCGGCCCCCGCCCTTGGCATGGGGTGCAGTGGTTTGAAAACACCGGTAACGGCGGCTTCCGCTACCACCGCATCGGCACCCTTCCCGGCGCTTACAGCCCCATCGGCGTCGATCTAGATCAAGATGGCGCCATGGACGTCGTGGCCGCCGCCGCTTACTCCGATTGGAACAGTAAGAACCGCCACGTCATTTCGCTCATGTGGTTTCGCAATGACGGCAAAATGAACTTCGAGCCTCACGTCCTCACGCGCACGCCCAAGGATCTGATCACGCTCGATTATGGGGACTTCGACGGCACCGGCCGGCCTTCTCTGATTACCGGAGGCTTTTATATTTACCCCCCCTTTGACGCGATGGGCCGGGTCATGCTATGGACTCCACGCGCTCAGCCATGAAAAAGCGCGCGCCCATTTTAATCGCGTCGGGAATTCTGATTATCGGCTTGATCGGCTTCGGCGCCTGGTGGCAGTCCGCGACCAAGGCCCGAGACGCGGTCGTGATGCGGCTGCCTCCCGTACCCGATCTAACTTCAGCGCCCCCGGCACTCGTCGAACGTATCTCCATTGCGGATACCGCAGCCACCTCACGACGTGATCCCGTCGCGGGGTTGATCGAGTTAAGCCGCTTGTATCACGCCAACGGTTATCTCGATGCCGCGAGTATCACCTATGAGGCGCTAGCCGAACTGCGACCCGAAGCCGCCCGTTGGCCTCACCTCCACGCCACCATTCGCGCCGGCTACGGCCAAGCCGCCGCCGCAATCGCCTTATGGCAACGCACCATCGAACTGGCGCCCGACTACCTTCCCGCCCGCCTCCGCTACGCCGACTTGTTACTGAAAGACAACCAAACCGCCGCCGCCGAAACGGCCTACCTCGCAGCCCTCGAAATCGACTCCAATAATCCTTACGCCCTCCTCGGACTCGCCCGCATCGATTTCGAAGCCGAAAACTGGAACGACGCCCGCCGCCGACTCGAGAAAGTCGTGGGCCAAACCAACTACACCCTAGGCTATGATCTCATCGTCACTCTCTACGAGCGCCTCGGTCTCGACGCCCGCGCCGAAGCGATCCGAGGCCAATCCCGCGCCTCTGGCGCCTACCGCGACCCCGAAGATCCCTGGCTCGATGAAATCCTCCCCGATTCCTACGACCCCTTCATGCTCGCACTCGAAGCCGGCACCAAAGCCCGCCGAGGCAATCCCGTCGCTGCGATTCAGCTACTCGAACAAGCGATTGCGGTCGCCCCCACCGACCTCTCCGCCCACTTCCAACTCGCCAATCTTCACCGTGAACAGCGCAACATCGATCAAGCCCGCGACTACTACCGCCGCTGCACCCAGCTCGATCCCGAATTCGCCGATGGTTGGGCTCAGCTCTCCGACCTCCACGCCAAAACGTCCAATCCTTCCGCCGCGATTCGGGTCCTCGAGGCCGGCCTAGAAGCCTGTCCCGATTCCCCCGGCTTGCACCTCATGAAAGCCCGCCGCCAACGCGCCGTGGGCGAATACGGCCCCGCGCTCACGTCCTACCGCAAATCCATCAGCCTCCGCCCCAACGAGCCCGACGCCTACTTGGAACTAGGCATCGCGCTAATCGACTTTGATCGGCGCGAACTAGGCATTTCTAACATCCGCGCCGCCCTCGAAACCGACCCCGCAAATCCCACCGCCCTCGGCATCCTCGCTTTTAATGCGATTGAACTGGGCAACCAAACTGAGGCCAACGCCATGCTCACGCGCATCGCTGCCCAACCCGTTTTCGAACGCCCACGATTCGACCAACTCAAGACCGTCTACGCCCAAAAATTCGGCACTGAGTGGAGTCAGTAGTCAGTAAACTAGCCGGATCAAACGTAAGAGGGGTTTTACACCCCGACTTCCGGCCCGTTGGCACTTAATCTCTCCTGCTACTTCCAGCCCACGGGCTGAGTCCAAGCCTGCTTCTTTTGCTCCTCGAACGAAGGGTTGGGATGATCCGTCGATGAAATGATCATTACCCGGGCATAAAGCGCATCGGCCGGCACCACGAACTGCACCTTCCGTCCCGTCTGCGTGGCAAACACCTCTCCGATCCCACGTTTCCCTTTCACTTTTTCATAACCACTCCGGGTCCCAATCAATCGACTCTCGAACCCCGCATCGCCGTCCTCCGCAATTTCGATCTCAATCATACGCGAAGCGGAATCATAGCTGATCACGTTCAACGTCACCCCGGAACTCGCATAAAAATCCCCGGCTCGCATCGCGACCATTAACGCGTCCGACTCCAGTTTCTCCGCCGCGACCATGATCCATCCCCGGCCCGGCGAAACGTTGCCCCCATGATACCAATGAGAGTCATCCGTCGCGACCGCGTAGAGCGGTGCCTCGCCCATTTTTGCGATCCGGATCGTATTCGCGATATCCCAAATCTGCTCATCACCGGGCCGCGTTTCATCGCCGAGGTGATTGATCAAGGGATGCCCGTTATAAACTTCGAAGAACTGCTCTTCCACGACTGCGGCAATATCCTCCGCCGTGACCGCCCAAAGATAATTCGGGTGATTAAGATGCGTTAGGATCGGTCGTCCGATCTCCTCCTCCTGGCGCTGCACGGCCTGCAGTGCTTCCCGAATCACCGTTTCCGCCGACCAATCCGGCCGATTCACGTGCGCGATCTCCCGCTCCAAGTTGAGCGCATTAATGTGAATCGGTCCGCTCGATGAGGTATTCGAAATCTCTTCCGCCTTCAAAATCAGAAACTCGCCCGGAGCCTCAAACTGCTCCCGAAATTCAGCCAACGTTTTGAGCACGATCCCCGGCGATCCCTCCACTTCTCGCCACTCCATCCAATCCGCCCCAAACCGCGCGATACATTTTTCAATCGCGCCCGGCCCTTCCGCCATTTGCCGCGCATTGATATCGCTAATCGACATCCAGCGATAGCCTTCGGCCATCACATCGTGATCGCTCACCACCGCAAAATCATAGCCGCTGCGGTGGTAATAATCGATGACCATCTCCGGGAAATCATTCCCATCGCTCCACAGCGAATGCGCATGCGTATTGCCCTTAAAATACCTTTTACTCTCACCCGCCAAATTGCTGACCAAGCCGACAACCAAAGCCAAAAATAATCCATTTCGAAGTACCATGGGATGCACCCTTCTACCGTCTCGTTCGAATCGCACGATTAAAACCTCCCCCTGCATGTGACGATTTCGTGTCCTACTTGGCGATAAACAGAATTTCCGGTTGGTCACGCCGGGTAACCAGCAAATCCCATCGGTCGTCTTCATTGGCATCAATCGCCACCACGGATTCGGCGGCCCCCTTCACCAGCAAGCCGCTTCGACTTGGTTCAATTGCCGTGAACCCACCGCGACCGTCTCCCTGCAGTAGCTGGCTCACCCCCCCCGCGAATCGACCTACAAAATCAACGGGCGAATAGTCGTTTTGAACCACGTAAATATCTGCCGGCCCATCACCATTAAAGTCTCCCGCCACCATCGCTTGCGCCGGAGCCACTTGGGCGATTCGAGGGAGTGACTGGAACCGATACTTCCCGTCCGATTGACTCAACAACACCCCGCTGCGCAATTCTGTCACCGCGTAGCGTGTCGCCTCCGCCAGGTTTTTCTCGCCGACAATCTCCCCCAGAGCAGCCCGGGCATAATCTTCGTTGCGGCGAAAATTCCGGGCCACCGCGCGAATCTCGGCCGCGAGTTCCTGCCGACTCCGCCACGGCTTAATTTTCCCGTCCTCAAAACGAGCCTCGACCAACACGGGGCTCCGCCCGCCAAATCGCCCGACATAAAGTAATGCCGGCTCCTGACCCGATGCGCGATAATGCGTGTTCAGTCCCGCATTACCGATCGCAAAATCGACTCGACCATCGCCATTGAAATCCGCTGCGGCCAGAGAGCGCCACCAACCTGCCCCGGCCGAATCAAATCCCCACTCACCGGTGGCATCGACGAACCCCTTGCCCCCGTTGTTTCGCCAGCCGCGCACCGCGCCCCACTCCGTCGCGATCACCAAATCGATCCAACCATCCGCATCCACATCTTCCGCCACCACCGCGGTGATTAACTCCTCCGTTGGCGCAAAATCATCCGAAACGATCACCCGACCGCTGGGGCGATTTAAAATCCAATAGCTGGCACTCGTTTCCGGGTAACGCCCGGGTTGGCCTCGTGATCCTAGAAACACATCGGTTCGGCCATCACCGTCAAAATCCGCCACCGCCGCCGCGCCGACACTGATCCGGATCTCCGGCAATTCACGCTCGCCCGCACGGGTAAATCCTCCAGCGCCGTTATTCATCCAAAGCTCGGGCTGGTAATCGCTGGAATCCCCGGGCAGCAACGCTCCGGCCTTGGTTCGTAACAGGTCTAAGTCACCGTCATTATCCGCATCCCAAACCGCGAGTGGACCCGCCTCCGCACCACCCGAAATTGGCTCTAATAGCGTCTCTGCAAAACCCCCTTCTGCTCGTGCTAATAGAACCCGAGCCCCTAACCGCCCCGCGTCACTCATGGCGATATCCCGTCGTCCATCCGCATTAAAATCACCGGTAACCGCTTGCGCTCCTTTTCCACCCACCCGCCAAGGCTGTAGCGATCGCATCAATTCCTCTTCTTCAATTTCCCCACCTTCGTTGCTGGTTAGATTCAGTCCCGCGACGGCGTGCTCAAAGAATCGACTCGGCTTAGCTGTCTCCACCGACGATTCCGATTTAGGTGCTCCCGTTTCCTTGATGACGAGGCGTTGATTCACGGCGACGCTCTCCAACACTTGCTCCACCCCACTCGGCCAAGTCACCACCAACCGATCCACCTGCGTGGCGTCACCTAGTCCAAAATGTAGAACCGGCTCACTGGACGATAAGTAACCTTGGGAGGCAGACAAAACGCGCACCTGCGCACCAGCCGAGGTCTCGATATGGACGCGGGCTCCAATACCAAACCGATTCGATTTGGCGCCCTGGAGATCAACCAACAGTCGATTCCCCGTGACCCCATCATTGCGCAGCACCGTGGGACCTTTCTCATAGTTGCCGTAGATCAAATCAAGATCGCCATCGCCATCGAGGTCACCCGTCGCCACGCCAAAACTTACCCCTTTCTCCGCCAGTCCCCAACTCCCCCCCACCGACTCAAACGTGAGTCCACCCCGGTTACGGAAAGCAAAATTATCCTCCGCCATCACGGGACTTTCTTGCATAATCCGCACCGGCTCCCCCGGGGCTTCCGACACCATAATTTTCTGCAAGAGATCATTATTGTGATACTCGCGATTCATGCCGTTGGTGACGTGTAAATCCAACCAACCATCGTTGTCGAGGTCCGCCCAGCGCACCGACCACGTCCAATCCGTGCGCGCCAACCCCGTGAGTTCCGCCGCCTCAATCATCCGGGAGGTGCCGGTGTTCAAGTAGAGCGCATTATGCATCGACTGCGCCGTCTCGCCGACCCGCGTCGGATGCTTTTGCCCGCGGGCTCGCGAACCCGCCATGCCGCGTAAATCGCGCTCCGCCGAACTCGCCGCCATGTCCGCAACGTAGAGGTCAATTCGACCATCATTGTCCACATCTCCTTGATCTGCCCCCATGGAATAATAAGGCGAACGGGCGAAGGTCGCATCCATGATGTCCGTAAATGTTCCGTCTCCGTTGTTGCGATACAGTTGATCTGCCACCGCAAAATCATTGGCCACATAGATATCGGGCCACCCATCCGTATCATAATCCCACCACGTGACGGAGTGCCCCGATGTTTTACCCGAGATGCCTGCCTGACTGGTCACTTCAACAAAGGTGCCATCCCCTCGATTTCGAAACAGCCGATCCGGTCGCCCACTCGGGTGATTCGCGACGTCATACATATTCGTCTGCAGATAAACATCCAACCAGCCATCGCGGTCATAGTCCGCAAACGCCCCCATCCCTGATCCATCGACAACCGCCAAACCTCGAGTCGCCGCCTCCTCCAAAAAGGTGCCATCCTGTTGATTGATCCACAACTCGTTGGCGGCTCCGAATCGGCACAAGTAAAGATCGAGCCAACCATCGTTGTTCACATCTGCAAATGCGGCGCCTTGTTGCCAATTTTCAACTTCATCAACGACCGGTTTGGCGTCTTCGCTCCTACTTTTGAACCAAGCCAGTCCCCGATCGATCCAATCCGTCAGCCCGGCCAAGCCGGTCGACCCGGTGACATCTTCAAACCGCCAATCACCTAGGTTCCGAAACAACCGTGATTGCTCGGTTTTACTCACCACAAAGACATCGGGCCGACCATCATTGTCGTAGTCGCCAATCGCCACGCCCGTTCCCATCGCTCCGAAAGTGAGCTCACGATACCGCTCCTGCCACATCCCCGGATCTGCATAGTTATTCGAAACCACTATGCCTGTCTCCGCGGCCGACATGGTCGTGAACATCGTCTCGCCGGTGCCTCGACTCGGGGGGGCCAATGGCACCGCAACTAACGCCGCGCCCAAACTCAATCCCCACCCCACGCTCACCGCCTTCCGCAATTTCCATCCCAAAATCATCGCGTGGGTAAATCCAGTTTTAGATTCGTTACCCCAACCGGCACGACGTGTTGCGTCGTGCGGCCATCGGGCCAGCGGACCTCTACGGTGGCCTCCGATGTATGCCCAAAATAGGCCGCCGCATCTGACTGACTCCAGTAGCCCGAACCAGCCGAAATTTCCGCCACCTGAGTTTTCCCATCGGCAGCGGTCATCTTCACCCGGGCTCCGACCGCCGGAGGGTTATTGGAATCACCCCGCAGAGAGACTCGAAGGGAACCACGACCTGCCATACCGCCATTTCGGAAAGCGACCGTGGTGCTATTATTTCGACTTGCGACAAAGTCGGGCCATCCATCTCGATCCAAATCAACCCGCACCAAAGCCTTGGCGTCCCCCGTCACCACCAGTCCACTCTCCGCCGGATCGACGACTTCAAAGTGACCGGCACCATCCCCCCGCAACAACTGGCTCAGCCCTCCGGTAAACCGACCAACGACCGACGTGGGAGCGTAGCTGTTGTGCACTCCATAAATATCCGCGTTTCCATCCCCATCGAAATCTCCCCCGACCAAGCCCTGCATCGGAGCAAGTTGAATCTCCCGCGGGAGCGCGGCGAACGCATACGTTCCATCGCTCCGACTCAACAACACTCCACTGCGCAGTTCCGTCGCTTCAAATCGTTGGGCCGCGGCCAATTTATCTGCGCCGAATACGTCCGCCAAAGTCGCCGATGCGTAGTCATCGTTACGCCGGAATGTTCGGGTCAACGTCCGGACCTCGCCCGCCAGTGCTTTGAGCGTTTGTCGGGGATACAACTTGCCCCCTTGATAATACGCTTCGATCAGATTTGGCGCACTGCGGCCGCGACCCACGAAAGCCCCTCGCAACAAAAGTGCCGGTGCCTCCGCCGACGCCGAGTAAGGGGTATTCAATCCGGCGTTTCCCAGCGCAAAGTCTGGCCACCCGTCTCGATTAAAGTCCGCACTCGTTACACTCGTCCACCAACCAGTCCCCGCCGACGTGAATCCAAATCTTTCGGACGAATCCCGAAATACCTGTCCCTCTTCATTCCGCCAAACCGACACCCCGCCCCATTCAGTTGTCACGATCAGATCGAGCCATCCATCCCGATCTACATCAGACCAAACCGCGGAAGTCACCATCCCCACTCGCGCCAGTCCCGGTGCGACCGTTGCCGTCACGTCTTCAAATCGCCCCCCCCGATTGATCCATAATCCACTGCGCGGTGCGGTCGGATACTTTCCGGGCTCAACCCGACCACCGACAAATACGTCCAAACGCCCATCCCGATCAAAATCAGCTGCCGCCAACGCGCCCACACTCACCGGAAATTCAGGCAGAGCACTCGGCGTCGCGAGTGACCAGTTACCCGCGCCTGCGTTGAGCGCCAGCATCGGTTGATAGGATGCTGCGCCCGCGTTATCCTGGCTTCCGGCTCGAGTGATTAGAACATCAGGCCGTCCATCGCCATTGACCTCGAAAATGAGTAAAGGTCCCGTTGCTCCAGTCACGATTTGCCCGAGTCCAGCATCAGTTTGAAATCTTCCCGTCGGCCCTCGGTGCAAAACCTTCAGCTCGGCACGATCACTGGCGCCGAGCAATAAGTCGTCCGTCCCGTCCCCATCCAAATCCGCCACGGCCAAGGCCGGCCCCCGCCGGTCAAACCGCGTCATCAAAAGCGGCTGTCGATTATCCTCGGCCCACGGCCCTTCCGGAGTCGCCACCGCGAGCCCCAGTGCTCCACTCACCAAATCAAATTGACCCTTGATTACGGTTTCCTTCAGCGCCGGAGCCAGTCGTGGCGCGGGGCCGGCCGGTTCCGTCACCGTGTATTTTCGTCCTGCTTCCAAATTGCGTAATCGCTGCACCTTGCCGCCCGGCCATTCGATTTCAATCGAGTCCGCCATCACTGCATCACCAAGCCCAAAATGGAGCACCGGTTCGCTACTGGAAAGATAACCTCGGGCGGGCACGAGTCGCCGCACCTGCACGCCGTCTGGTGAACGGAGCGTCACCTTCGCTCCGTAACCAAATTTATTGGACGTTGTGCCGCGCAGGGCGACCATCAGTCGTTGTCCGTCCGCACTTTCGTTCCTCATGACCGAGACACTTTTCTTATAGTTGCCGTAAACCAAGTCCAAGTCGCCGTCTCCATCCAGATCTCCGGTGGCCGCGCCAAAACTAACACCCACTTGGTCCAAACCCCACGCCTCACTTACGGGTTCAAAACCCAGGTCTCCCGTATTACGAAAGGCGAGGTTGGCCTCGGCCAACATCGGACTTGCCTTCATGATCCGTAGCCGTGCGGAGGGGCTCTCCGCCAAGATGATGCGTTCGCGTAGATCGGAATTTTGATACTCCCGATTCATCCCGTTGGTCACGTGGAGATCCAGATGCCCGTCATTATCAAAGTCGGCAAACCTTACTGACCATGTCCAATCGGTTGCCCCCAGCCCAGCCAGCCACCCCGCCTCCTGAATTCCCGCCGGGCCTCGATTCAAAAAGAGCGTGTTGCGCAGCACCTGCGGAGCCAAAACCGCACTATCCGCGTCGTCTCGACTCAGCGCTCGCGAGCTCGCCATTCCCCGCTGATCCTTTTCATGGGTAGTCGCCGCCATATCGGCCACGAAAAGATCGATGCGACCATCATTGTCTATATCGCCAAAATCCGCCCCCATCGCCGAGTAAGGCATGATCGGTAATACGTCGTGAATCACGTTCGTAAACGATCCGTCACCATTATTTCGATACAGTATATCCGCGGGCGCGAAATCATTGGCCACATAGAGATCAAGCCAACCGTCCTCGTTGAAATCCCACCACGTGGCGGAGTGTGCCAAGGAGTCGCCCGAGATTCCCGCCGACCGCGTCACGTCTTGAAAGGTGCCGTCACCATTATTGCGATAAAGTCGATCCGGTTGTCCGCCCGGACTGGCGACGGCATTCAGCATGTTGGTTTGCAGATAAACATCCAGCCAACCATCCCGGTCATAATCGCAAAATGTCCCCATGCCCGACGCATCGACCGCGGCGAGCCCACGTTCGGCGGCCTCCTCCTTAAAGGTGCCATCTTGCTGGTTCACGAACAACCAATTCGGGGCGCCAAACCGGCACACATACAGATCCAACCAGCCGTCATTGTTTACATCAGCCCACGCCGCCCCCTGCTTCCATGCCTCGATGTCGTCGGCCGGCGCTTCAGGCCCTCCCATAAGACCCTTCATCCACGACAGCCCCTCTTCAATCATGCCGGTGCCAGCCCCCAGTCCCGCCGTCACCGTGACGTCCTCAAACTTCCAATTACCTAAATTTCGAAACAATCGACACTGCTCGGTCTTACTCACAACCAACAGATCCGGCCGCCCGTCATTGTCGAAATCACCAATCGCGACGCCCGTGCCCATCCCCCCTAGGGCAAATTCTTGATAGCGATCCCCCCACATACGCGGATCAGCATATAAGTTTTCCGAAACCACCCCCGTTTCCATGGGATCCATTTCCCGAAACAACGTGCTTCCACCGCCCCCGCGTGGTTCCAATGGCTCACTGGTGAATCCCTCGCCCCCGGTCGTTGCCGAAACCACCAACGCACTCAAACATCCGGCCAAGCCCCCCAGCCCTAACCGGGCAAATCGAACAACAACGAAGCAAATTGGTAACATCACCCCGGAAACTAGAGACTGAATTGCCCGCGTGAACCTAAAAAGCGCCTGAATGGCAAATCGGGAAGCGATTCCCTTCCCCAGTTGGTGAACGCGCTACCAATCGACTCAGGCTGGGGCTTGCCTCGACTTTCAACGCGACTTCACTGCTTCGAGTCTGTCCACTGACCCCCTCCGCATGGTCTCCCCTCCCCGGTCATTTCCCCTCTTCCTCATAATATCCCTGCTCGTCGCCGGCGGATGCATCGCGTGGCGGGGCAGTCAGGAGGTAAAGCGAGTCGATTTATTGACCGCCCAAGGCTCTCCCCAGCCCATGCACGATGAGGCTTCGCCCACTGGCTACGTTGCCGGACAGCGCTGGTTGATCGCTCCGGATAAGCACAAAGAAGCCTACGCGTTAATCGCCGAGACCCAAAAAATGGTCGATGAGGGCCCCCTGCGACTGCGAGAGGTGGACTACGACAATTCACCCACGGGCCGCGCGGTAGACCGAGCCTCCCCTTACCGCTGGACTTTGGCCACGACTGCTCGGATGAGCCGAATTTTCACCGGAGACTCCCCCGGTCTCTCGATCGAACGAACGGCCCGATGGATCGAGCCCTTTATCCAGTTCGTTTGCTTGCTTGGCCTCGGCTTCATGGCGTGGCGCCGTTTCGGCCCCACCGCGGCCGGGGTGTTTGCCCTCGGTTGGGCAAACCTCTACCCACTGGCTGGCAACTTCATTGGGGGCGCGCCCAACGATTACGGCCTCAGCCTCGGCCTGGCTGCGGCGATGTTACTCAGTTTTGCCGCCGCGTTGATCTCGCGGCGGCACGATACCCCAAAAACGCACCAACGTTGGCTGCAGCTCAGCGGAATTTGCGGCGCCATCGGGATTTGGGTTACCTCGGGTATCACCCTCACGCTGATCACGACCTTGGTCATCGGTGGACTCATCACGATTCTGATCAATCGCCGCCACGCCAATGCAGGGATGACTCTTCCCTGGCGGACCTGGGCGACCACCGGAGCGATCGTCACCCTTGGATTATTCGCCCTGGAATATGCCCCGGCCCAACTGAGCACCGGCCTTCAGCGCTTCGATTTAATCCACCCCCTCCACGCCGTCTACTGGTGGGGATTGGCCGAAACGCTACTTGGTATTCAGACTTGGGTTTCGAGCGGAGCACCGCTGCGTTCTCAGCTCAAATCTCCCCGGAAAAGTCTCGGCCTCGGACTCGGCCTAGTGGCTGTCATCGGATCGACCATCGGACTGGCAGTTACCGGACAACTCGCCCGCCTTTGGTTCGACGCCGGCTTGACGAGTTTAGCCGCGCACCCCGGGAGCGTCGAAGCCGCCAATACTTTCGCTTGGCTGGGCCAGCACGTGAAAGGGCCGACGCTTCTGCCGACCATGCTTTCCCTAGGATTAGTCGGACCCATCATTTACTTTTTAATCAAGGCCGCTCCGACCAACGAACAAAAACGACCGCTGATTCTCCTGACTTTACCCGCTGTAGGCAGCTTGCTGCTGAGTCTCATGTTTCTCCAGTGGTGGGCGGTCTTCGGCATTTCTCTCCTCGTCGCCACCACCTTTCTGTTGGCCGCAAGCGACAAGGCATCGCGGCTCGATTTGTTTACGCGTAGACTCGTTTTAATCGCAGCCGCTTTGGCGATTTTCCCCGGCGCGATAGCTCTGGCGCGGATCGCCAGCGCCCCGCCCCGCGCCGCCGTCGCCGCTGCCGAAGCATCGAGTCTGCTCGAACGCGACATCGCCTACTGGCTCGCCAATCGCGCCGGCCCCGCTGGCGCGACAATCCTCGCGCCGCCCAATCTCACTACCTCGCTATTTTTCCATGGGGGATTACGAGGGATCGCCTCGCCCTACCCGGGCAACAGCGCCGGATTCGGCGCCGCCGTCCGTATCGCCGGAGCAACTTCACCCGATGAAGCGCTCGCCCTCGTTAACCAACGCAAACTCACCCATATCATCATGCCCTCTTGGGATGGCTTCATGGACGAGTATGCCCGGCTCGGCGCCACCCAGGTCGAAACCACTCTGACCGCCATGATGCAACAATGGCTTCCTCCCCGCTGGTTGAAGCCGGTGCCTTACACCCTGCCGATCGCCGAAGGCTTGGAGGAACAATTCGTGGTCGTCTACGAGGTTGTCGAAGTGCAAGATAACGCGACGGCCCTCGGACGGCTGGGCGACTACTTCATTGCCATGCAACAGCTGGGCCTCGCTCAAGCCGTGGCGAAAACCCTCACCGAATCATTCGCCAACGACCTTGGCGCACTCGTCACTCGAGCCAATTTGGCCGCCTACGAACGTGACCTCGGAAAATTCGTGCCCCTCATTGATCAAATCGACCGTCAACTTGCCGACCTGGAATTCGTCGATCTCCCATGGGACCGCCGCGTGGCTCTCGCCGTCGTATTGGCCCAAGGCAAAAAGACCGACGCCGCCCGACTCGAGGCAGAATCCTGTGCCGATGAAGCCGACGAAGAGCTGCTCCGCTCTTTGAGCTCCGATGCGCTCTTCCGTTGGGAAATCCTCCGGGATAACCTGAAGCTCGATTACTTCGAACCGGGCCTCGCCGAACTCGCGCGAAATATTCTCCCCCCGCATTTAAAGGAGAATCTTTAATGGCGAAATTTTCACTCCGCACGTTTGCGCCCATTCTGGCCGGCGTCGCCGTCGGCGGCGTCGTGGGTTGGTTATTCCTGGGAAAGTCACGGCAATCACTGCCACCGCCAAGTGCAGTGCCACCATCCCTGATTTCCAGTCCGACCTCCGCCCCTCGTCTCGCTGGTCCCGACTACGAACCCATCTCGATCGGCGCACCGATTGAGACTTTCGGACGCCCTCTGGTCACCCATGTGCAGGTCGCTGACCTGGATCAGGACGGATTAATCGATGTGCTCTACTGCGAAGCTCAACTGAATACGGTGCGCTGGATTCGACAGGCGCCTCGGGGGGTCTTCACTGAGCAAATCGTGGCGACGGAAGTTGCCGGCCCCGCCCATGTCGATACGGCCGATCTCTACGGCAACGGGCGTCTCGACATCCTCGTGGCAAGCATGGGTCAGATCGCGCCTAACAATAGCCGCATCGGCACCGTGCTGGTGCTGGAACAACAATCGGACGGAACCTTCACCAAGCATGAACTGCTCACCAATACGACCCGCGTGTCTGACTTGCGGGCTGCCAATCTCAGTGGTCATGCCGATGGTCGACTCGACCTCATCGTGGGCCAATTTGGTTACGACCAAGGTGAAGTGCGATGGATGCGCAATGAGGGAGATTGGAACTTCACCAGTCAGATTGTGAACACTCAATCCGGCACCGTGCATACCCCGGTGGCGGACTTTGACGGTGATGGCACTCCTGACTTCGCCGCCCTGATCACTCAAGAGTGGGAGGAGGTTCACCTCTTCACCAATCAAACGAACGGACAGTTCTCCGATTCCGTTCTTTGGGCATCCTCGAACGAAGACTACGGGAGTAGCGGGCTCGAAGTTGCCGACCTCAATCAAGACGGTCGCCCGGATCTGATCTATACCAATGGCGACGGATTCGACTATTCCGTCCGTGGCCCCCGTTCGTGGCACGGCATGCAATGGTTGGAGAATCTCGGGGATGGAAAATTCGCCTATCACCACGTGGGCGATCTTGCGGGGGCATTTGCTCCGTCGGCCGCTGATATCAACGGGGATAGCCACCTCGATTTGATCGCCGTCAGCGGCTATGGTGATTGGTCGAACCCCGACTCCGTCACCCTGATGGCTTGGATCAACGATGGGGACCAGAACTTCACGCCCTGGCCCATGGCCACCGCCCCCATCCAATTGATAAGCGCGGCCGTCGGAGACCTCGACGGCAACGGTGTTCCCGTGATCGTAACCGGGGGGTTTCACACCTTCCCTCCCTACGAACGCATGAGTAGCGTCACCCTATGGCGACGGCGCTAGTTGAGACATGAGTTCCGCCTCGTCCGCTCCCACCTCATCAAGCCGCACCCGGTGGCTTATGTTTACCCTTTCGGGCGCGATCGCGGCCGGCGTGGGCTATTGGATGCACTCCGCCTCCCTGCCAAAACTAGGATCATCATTTCAACTTCCAGCGATCACGGCCAAGGATCTCCCCGCGGACTTTGAGGCACAGCTCGCCGCTTTAGAGTCCGCCCTCCGGTCGGAGCAGAACGTCATCCCCAATCTCACCAAACTCGGGAAACTCGCTCACGCTAGCGGACTTCCTGAGATCGCGAGCGTCTGTTGGCAACAGCTCGCAGCATTCGATCCGACCAACCCGATGTGGCCCTACTATCTCGCCGATCTCGCTCGGAGTCGGCGCGACGACCCCCAGGAGTTGTCGAGTCTGCAACGCACC
>Ga0222654_1000166_pt1 | contig 55842 bp, 58 predicted proteins | sample AntAcemetagen421_FD_179805 | JGI IMG/M metagenome (GOLD analysis project Ga0222654, IMG submission 179805) | Saline water microbial communities from Ace Lake, Antarctica - #421 | ecosystem: Environmental > Aquatic > Non-marine Saline and Alkaline > Saline | place: Antarctica: Ace Lake...
TTCCCCCCCCTTTCCCCCCCCCCCCCCCCCCACACACACGCGAGGTGCAATAGGGGCAGTCCTAAGGGGTCGGACAATGTCTCCTTTTGATCGCCCGGCAATTCGGAGGGGTTGCACCGTCAAATTGGTTGATGGGATGCTCGGGGTGACTGGGGGATAACGCGATTCGCCTTGATCGCTGGGGTTGTCGCAGGAAGAAAAGCGGCGACCGGCGCGCTCGGTTGCTTGGCGGGCGCGGCTTTTATTGCTTTGCTAGCGGTTGATGTCCTTGGAATTGCCTGAATCTCCTGCCCCCGAGTCGGCTTCGGCGTGGTCGCCACGTTGGCGCATGGTCCGGGCCGTCCTGTTTACGCTGGGTTTACTGGCCTTGCTCTGGGCTTGGTATAACTGGGATCAGGCGGCGTTCCTGGCCTGGAAACAGGAGGTTGGGCCGGTGACGTTTTTTGCCGCGCTGGCGATTTTGCCTGCGATCGGAGTGCCAACCACGCCCTTTTTTGTGCTGGCCGGAATGACCTTTGGTTTGACGGTGGGCTTGCTGGGGACAGCGGTGAGTCTGGCGATCAATATGGTGCTGTGTTTTTGGATCGCGCACAGCGGGCTGCGGACCCCGTTGCGTCAGCTGCTGGCGCGTTGGGGGCGGGAACTGCCGCAGGTAGAGGGCAGAGAGGCCCTGCGTTTCGCGGTGTTGATCAAGCTGGCTCCCGGGGTGCCGGCGTTCGTCAAGCAATACGCCCTCGGCTTGAGCGGCATAAGGTTTGGGCCGTATTTTCTGGTGTCGTTTCTGATCACCCTGCCTTACGCATTCGCGTTTGTGGTGCTGGGCGAGTCGATTTTTGCCTTTGATTGGGAACAGGGGGTAGGCGCCCTGTTGGCACTGCTTGGATTGTCGGGCGCCGTGTGGGGGGTGCGGTATTGGTGGCAGCGGCGCTTATAGCCGATGTCCCTATTGCACCACCGGAACAGCCGGGCGAAAATGGGAGCGGGCGAAAATGGGGTCAGGCTGCTACTTGTTAATTCCGATCTTTCGCTGCGACAAATAAACTCTCAGTGAACTTGGCGTGCCCATGCTTAGACGCTTGGTCAGCCAACTGGATTTTGCTCCCACTTCATCCCGGAGTAGCTTGGCCAATCTCAGTTTCCAATCCGGGAACTTTGCCGCCTGCATTAACTCCTCCTTGGTCCAAACATTCTGCTCGAGGAGTTCGACCAAACGCGCCTCCCACCACGATTCTTGTAATTTGATTCGTTGAGAATGGGTCAAAGCCACGTAACCGATTTTCGGGGCAATCCGAAGGGGTCAAAAGCTTAAAATCAACATCATCTACGGTTCAGCATAAGACTCTCCCGCTCACGGTGGCCCATCCACAGCCGTCTCACGATCCAAGCAATGCCCACCGTAATCTTCGGGCGCATTCCGCTTCGTGCCGAGTAATCCCCATAGCGGGGGACATTGCTGCATTCCGATTAAAACGGCGGCGGCGCTGGGTCGCAAATTAAGCAAACGTTTCAGTGTCAGCCCCCGCCCCATTCCGTTGGCGCCGACGAAGCTCCGGTGCACAATGCCGGACGTCGTGAAACGACGTAGTTTTCTCCGCCAGGCGGCTGCTTTCGGCGCCGGTCTCACCATCCTCCCCACCGGGCACGCTCTTCGGCCGCAACACGCCCAACAGCCGGCTCAACATCGCGCTCATCGGTGCCTACGGCCGCGCCAAAGCGCACGACGAAGGGCTTAAAACAGAAAACGTCGTTGCGGTCTGTGATGTGGACGAAAACCACATCGCTTTTGCCCTAGAACAATTCCCCACCACCCCCGTTGAACTCGCCGCTCATTTCGAGCACCCCGCCAACGATTGGCGTCCCCCGATTCGCGTCAGTTGGTGTCAAGGCGGCGCGATGCCCAAGTGTCAGCGGCAAATTCGTCGATCTGAGTAAGATCGGTCACGGCGCCATGTTTAAAGGCAGCAAAGGCTTCCTCGTGGCCGACTTCAAAACCCGCCTGCATATCCCTTTTGGCGACAACGCCGATATGAGTTACTACAACGCTCCTTCGGCTGAAGAGATTACGCCCGCCGCAGGTGATTTCCAGCGCGAGTGGATCAACGCCTGCAAAGGCGATTTACAGACGTCATGTAATTTCGACTACAACGGACTCTTGACCGAGCAAATGGCCCTCGGCCTCGCCGCCTATCGCGCCGGCCAAAAAGTCACCTACGATGGCAAGACCGGACGCATCACCAACGACGCCGTCGCCAACGCCTACCTCAGTCGCCCCATCCGCCAGGGCTGGACCGTTAACGGATAATCCAATCCTGCCCCCCCGCTCAGCCTTCCTTTAATTCACCATAGATTCCAGTGCGCAGCCGTTAGACGAAGCCATGAGGGTCAATTCGTGGTTAAACCATCCTGACTCTCAGCTACGGATAGTTTCGCTCGCGCACCGCGCGGGCGAAGTCTCCGAGTCCCTGCTTAAACACCGCGCCGGCATCGGCAAACTGTTGGACGAATCCCGGGATATAACCCGGGGTGAGTCCCAGCACATCAGTGCAAACCAAGATCTGCCCGTCACAGCTCGCGCCCGCCCCGATTCCAATCACCGGGATACTCACCGCCGCGGTCACGATCTTCGCTGCCTCCGGTTTCACCATCTCCAGCACCAACGCAAAACATCCGGCCGCTTCTAGCGCCAGCGCATCCGCCACCAGCGCAGCTGTCTCCGCGTCCGTTACCCCAAATTTTTTGTAACGCCCCAACTGTTTCACCTGCTGCGGCATCAACCCGATATGCCCCCAGACCGGCACCCCCGCGTCCACCAAACGAGCAATCTTCGGTGCCAGCTTCCGCCCGCCCTCAATTTTCACGGCATCCACTCCCGCCACCTGCATCAGGCGCTGGCACGATGCCAACACTCGCCGAAAATCAAAATGCGCTTCACCAAACGGCACATCGGCGACCACCATCGCAGTTGGCTTTGTTCGCGCCACCGCGGCGGCATGGTGCACCATCATGTCGAGAGTAACTCCGACCGTGCCGTCCAGCCCGAGCATCGTGTTACCCACCGAGTCGCCCACCAAGATTATATCCATTCCTGCCGCTTCGGCATAATGCGCCATGACCGCATCGTAGGCGGTGACCGCGACAATCGGCGCCTTCCCCTTCTGTTTCCGGAGGGTGTGCGGCGTAATCTTGTTTCGAAGAGACATGGGTAAAGGAGTTCGTCAAACGGACTCAGGCAAGAAAGGCCGGCACTTTCTCAGTGGCGATCATTTGTTCGAAAGTCTCCCGCGCGTTGATCAACTCAAACGCGCTATCTTTCACCAAGACCTCCGCCGGACACGGTCCCCCGTATTATACCGATTCGCCATCGTAAGACCATCGGCCCCAGCACTCATGAACGCGGCCAGCTCGCCCTCCGCCACGGCCTGAATCTGACGATCTTTCGCAAAACAGTCACCCGACTCACAAATCGGACCTACGATATCCGCGACCATCGCCGGGCGCGTGGAATTCCGCTTTAACGGCACGATCCCATGATAGGCGTCCTACATCGCCGGGCGCAGAAGATCGTTCATCGCCGCGTCGATGACCAAAAAGTGCTTTGAATCCCCTCGTTTCAAATACTCCCCTCGCGGTAACATCACTCTTGCGTTCCGAACTACGAAACGTCCCGGCTCCAAAAGAATCTTCATCCCCAAAGGTGCCAACAGCTCCGCCAGAGCCTTCCCGTAAGCTTCCGGCGTAGGATCGGACGCGTCTCTTCCGGCTGATCCTCCCTCCATGCACGCTCCCCCCTTACCAGCGCATCCTCATAGATGATCCCGATCCCGCTACCGATGGAGAAATAGTCGAGGTCGTGCGCCTCCTGCAATTCCTGCACCAACGGAACAACTTCTTCACCGCCTCCACCAACGGAGCCGATCACGGTCAGTTGCGACCCAAAGCGCATCTGCCCCCCCCTTTCACACGAATATGCGGCAACTTCGCGGCCGCCTCATAAACCTACGGCGCCGCGGTCAACGGGATCCCGAACTTGTTGTGACTCTTGCCCGTGGTGATCTTCGCATGAGTTTTCGCATCCACATCAGGATTGATTCGAATCGAAATTGGCGCCTTCAGCCCTCTGCCTTCCGCGACATAATTGATGCGCGCCAACTCCGGTTCACTCTCCCTGTGAAACGCGAAAATCTCGTGCGGCAAAGCCAACTCGATCTCCACCTCGGGCCTTTCCCACTCCTGTAAATACCCTCGACTTCACGTCAGCCCCGGCCGCCAACACCCGTCGAAGTTCACCGCCACTCACGAGATCAAATACCGTGCCCAGATTCGCAAAGTGCTTTAGTAATGCCAACGAACTACTCGCCTTCATCACATCGCATATCTGCGCATCCAGTTTGCTCATACTGCGCTGCAAACGAGTCACATTATCTGAAATCGTGGACGCGCTATAAACGTAAGTCGGTGTGCCATAAAGATTGGCTACCGCACCGAGATCGACCGACTCACAATACAATGAGGAACTTTGTTAGCGAAATTAGTGCATGATTTTGAGCGATGATAACCTAAATTCATGCTAAACCGGTAGAAACTGCGAGTTTCCCCTTGAGAAATCCAATTTAGAATTTCCTCCTTGTTTACTGATGTTACGCGCTCTGAAACGAATCTTCCGCCGCCCCCCGATCGGGATGGGCATGGTTCGCGATTCATCTTCTCGCCGCAGCCCCATCCGCAACGCCGGATTCGTTAGTTTCTTCCGCGGGAACGAGTGCCGATCCCGTCGGAACACCGACCACTTCGACAGTCGTTTGCGTCGCCAGAAATTCTTTAAGACCGCCGCCATCATTGCGGTGACGCTCATGTGCACTTGGTTTGTCATCGAGAGTGCTCAGGCCCTCTCGACGTTCTGAGTTAGCCCCCTCTCCCGCTGCTCCGGCAACCAACCCGAAAAACGGAAGTCACCGGAACCGCCCCGATCTGAACCGGATTCGCTCGCCCCGCGGCACAAATCCACTTCTTTCGAGCGATGCCTGATTCCGCTTCGACCCCTCCGCGGCTCCTCTCTCGTGTGCTCAGTTCAGTCGAACGTGCCGGCAACGCGTTGCCTGAACCCGCCACGCTCTTCGCTCTCCTTGCCGTCTTGACCCTGATCGCCTCTGCGATTGCCGAGGGCGTTGGCCTTGCTGTTGCCCACCCCGCCACCGGTGAAACGATCTCGGCCATCAGTCTGCTCAACCTCGCCGGATTTCAGCGGATCGTGCAGGAAACCGTCCACGTCTTCGTCACATTCCATCCCCTAGGCGTGGTCATCGTCTGTCTACTCGGAATCGCCGTCGCCGAAAAGACCGGACTCATCGGCGCGGCCGTTCGCGCCCTTGTTTTATCCACGCCCCGATCGTGGGTCACCCCCATCGTCATTTTCGCGGGCATCATGTCCAACCTCGGCGCCGATGTGGGTTACGTGCTGCTCATCCCGCTCGCCGCCACGATCTTTCACGCCGTGGGTAGACACCCCTTGGCGGGACTCGCCGCCGCCTTCGCCGGGGTCTCGGGTGGATTCAGTGCCAATCTCCTCATCAGCGCGATCGACGTCATCCTCGCTGGCCTCTCTACGGAAGCCGCTCAACTGCTCAAGGAGGACTACGTCGTTTCAGGCCTCGCCAATTATTACTTCATCTTCGTCTCCACCTTTCTCGTCACCGGCATTGGCACTTGGGTGACCCATCGAATCGTGGAGCCGCGCCTCGGTAAGTATAAAGGCAAGGTCGAACCCGAAGCCCTCGTTCCCCTTTCTGCCGCCGAAAAACGCGGCCTGTGGTTCACCGCAGTTTTTGCCGTCATCTCGGTCGTCGCTCTGGTTATGGGCGTCGTCCCCGCCGACGGGTTTCTCCGCAACCCAGCCTATCCAGACCTCATGATGCGAGCGCTGCCGTTCAGCCATCTGGTGCCATTTCTCTTCTTGCTCGGTTTCGGCAGTGGCTTCGTCTACGGCATCGGTGCCCGCACCATCAAATCGGACCGCGATATCGTCGGCGGGATGAACGACGCGATGGGCACTCTCGGAGCCTATCTCGTTCTGGCCTTTTTTGCGGCCCAGTTCATCGCCTACTTTAACTGGACCAATCTGGGTCTCATCTTTGCGGTCAAGGGCGCCGGCGCACTTCAGTCCCTCGGTCTCGATAACTGGCCCATCCCCATGATGGTCGGCCTTGTCGGTTTAGCCGCAATTATCAATATGCTGGTCGGCAGTGCCTCCGCCAAATGGGCTCTCATCGCTCCGATCTTCGTGCCCATGTTCATGATACTCGGGTTTTCACCGGAACTCGTCCAGGCCGCCTATCGTGTCGGCGATAGCGTCACCAATGTCATCACCCCCCTGATGGCTTACTTCCCGCTGATCATTACCTTCGCTCGCAAATATGACCGCGACACCGGCATGGGCACAATCATTGCGACCATGTTACCTTACTCCGTCGCATTTGGCTTCGCCTGGACTATTTTGATGATCATCTGGATGTTGTCTGGCTTCCCTCTCGGCCCCGGTGCACCGCTTTACCTCCCCCAGTAGCCTAAAACTCCCTCATCCCTTTCCTTGCGCTCCCCTCTGGTTCACTCCATCGGTGGATACCAAACCCAAGCCGTTATGACCTCCCTTCCTCGCCTCCGTCTTTTCTCCGCCGCGCTTATCGCCCTCCTCGTATTTACCGGTTGCGGCATTACCAACCGGGAGCTCGCCGGCCTCGCCATCGAGGTCGAGGGCGTCCGCTCGATCCGCGAAAGCGATGGCAATACCGAGATGGTCGTGACCCTCCGCTACCACAACGAAACCCTTCGCCCCATCGGCATCAAGCAGATGGAGCTGCGACTCTCCATCAACGGTATCGGTATCGGTAAGATCACCTCGAAACGCCCTCTCGGCACCATGGCCATGAGTAGCAATTCGCAGGATGCCACTTTTGTCATCAAAAACGCCTCCACCGCAGCTCAAATCAAAACCGCCCTGCAAAGTGGGACGATCAACTACCGCTTGGATACAGAACTGATGGTCATGTCAGGCGACGAAGAAATCTTCGCCCGTCCTACCGCCACGGGTTCCGTGGATGTATCCCATCTCTCAGGCTAAGCCGATTTAGTCCGACTTCAGCATCCGTTGCGGGTTAATCCGAGCCGCCCGGCGAGCCGGCAACCACCCGCCCAAGACCGCGGCCAAAAGTCCGGCGCAGGCCGCAATCATTCCCGTAAACCAACCGGGCACCGCATCCCATCAACCGACCAGGGGCACGCCCTCCGCGATCAGGCCGACTAACCCCGCCCCGCCGGTCGCACCCCAAATTTCCAGACGTATCCCGTCGCCCAATACTCCGTTCATCAACCGTCGCGGTGACGCGCCCAGTGCCGCTCGCACGGCCAGCTCCCGCTGCCGCAACGTGACGAGATGCGCTAAAGAACTCCCGACGCCAAACGTCGCCAGTATTAACGCCAATCCCGCGATGATTGCCACTAGCCGGGACGAGGCCGTCTCACGGCCCATGTCGCCTTCCCGTCGTTCGCCCAAAGTCTGCCAACGGCCAAACACCAATCCCGGCTCTGCCGCCGCCAACGCATCGACAATCATCCGCCGCACCACGTCTGGATCCCGCAAGACCCGCGCCGCAAAAAACCGGAGGTCCCACCCCGTCTGCGCGACCGGGACAAAGAAGATTTCCGTCACGGCATCACGCGCCCGGTTGATTCCCGCATCCGCCACCATCCCGATCACTTCCATTTCGTCATCGCCCGCTTCAAAGCCAAACCCAAATCGCTTCCCGATCACCTCGGTGGTGCCCCAAAACGTCTGCGCAAACGTGCGCGTGACTACGGCGACTCGCGGCGCTGCTTCGCCATCGGTCGTCTCAAACCAACGACCTTGCAGCAGACGAAGGCCCACCGTTTCCAAGTAATCTGGATCAACCGAGTCCTGTTGATAATTTCCCGCTCGCTTCGCCAAACCAGGATCACGAGCAAATATCCCACTGCGCAACCGACTTCCCGCCAAAATTCCATTCGAAGCCAGCCCCACTTGCTCAACGCCGGGCAAACTTCCCACCGTTTCTCGCAAGCGCTCGTAAAGCGGCCCGACCGTTTCATCCGTGTAACCCGCCGCGCGCGCACTAAAAGTCGCGGTCAAAACCCGACTCCGCTCGAAACCCGGATCACGTTTCAAGACGGCCGCAATCTCCTGCCCCAAACTCAACGACCCGGCGACCAACATGACCGCCAACGCCAGTTGCACCCCGACGAGCAGCCTCCCCACTCGCTGCGGCATCGAGCCCCCTCCCATCGCACCATTCAACGCGACCAGGGGCTGCAGTCGCGAGATCCACCACAGCCGGCGCCAACGCGCACAGCAAACTGCTCCCCGTCGCAACCGCGATCAGCATCGCCACCTGCGGCCACCCCGACAATATCCAGCCGCAAACCCACCCCGGGAATCAGCAGCTCCGCCGCGCTCGGCACCATCCCCAACGCCAGCAACATTCCCAGCCCCGCCCCCGCCGCGCCACAAACCAGCGCCTCGACCAGCGCCAATCGGCAAGTCCGCCAGCGCCCCGCACCGAGCGACGTTCGCACCCCCATCTCGCGATGACGCGAAAGCGTGCGCACGAGCATGATGCCCGATAGATTTGCACAGGTCAGCAGCAGCAGACTCACCACCAGCCCCGTCAACATCCGACCCGTCGCGCCAAACGCGTTGCGTTGATTTGAATAACCTCCCGGCGCTGGGTTCACCTGCCAAGCCACCTTTCGCAACTGCTCCCGCTCGGCTGGACTATCAATCTGCGCAATCAAGTCCTCGATGTCTGGACGAACCGCCATCTGCAACGCGGGCAACACCGCTTCCGCCGATTGTCCTCTCGGCCCCCGGACCAAGACCTCCAGCCAACGCACCCGGTTTTCCCGATTCCAGTCCGGATCGTTATCGCGATCGCTGGACGCGAATTCACTCGCATTAGTCAACATCGCCAACCGCTGTTGCAGGGCCGTCGGCAAAAAGAGATCCACCTGATCCACCGCATCAAATCCGCCAAAATCCTCCGGTAATACCCCGACGACTTCGACCGAGATTTGGTTGACCCGAATCTCCTGTCCCAACGCCGCCGCCGCCGAACCAAACTCTCTCTCTGCCCACCCCAAACTCCCCACGACCACCAAAGCGCCTGCCCCTATCCGATCATCCCCGGGAGAGAGTAACCGACCGACCGTCGGCCCAATCTTCATCGCCGGGAGCGCGGAGCCTGAAACTAATTGCCCTCTCACGCTTTTTGCCGGCTGATTGCCGCGCTGCGTGGTCACCCGCGTTTCCCCCCCCGTAAGCTGCGATCCGACTGTTCGGCAGGTTCGCCGCCAATCGCTCGACCGCGGCACGTGAAATCATCGCGGGATCGCCTTCCTCGTCGCCAATCAAGAATAACTCATCCGGGCGCGGCACCGCTAAATCCCTGCGCAGCATGGCATCGGTGAGCACAAAAACCGTGAGCGAGGCGGCGAGTCCCAGCCCCAGTAATCCGATCATGCTCCCCGCGTAGCCCGGGCGCCGCCGGAGGTTTCGCAACGCTAGCGTCAAGTCTCGCACCAATTCTTCGATCCCGGGCAATCCCGCTTGTTCACGGTAAGACTCCTGCGTGCGCAGCGAACTCCCCATTTGCTTCTTCGCTTCCAACTTCGCCGCGGCCAACGACATCCCGCGACGCTCATGCTCCGCGATCAGTTGATCGAGATGAAATGCCATTTCTTCATCCAGACGCGCGCGCAAAGCCCGCCGGTTCTTAAAATCAAACAATCGCCTCATCCACCGTGGGAAACTCATCTCAACTGCCTCCCGTGGCCGGCTGCCCCTCCGTGGTCGGCAATGATCGCGTTCACCGCCGCACTCATGCGTCGCCAGCGGCTAATCTCGGTTTCCAGCTGCGTGTTTCCCGTCACAGTGAGCGAGTAGAAACGCGCCCGGCGGTTGTTTTCACTCACCCCCCATTCCGACTTGATCCACCCCTGTTGCTCGAGCCGGAGCAATGCCGGGTAGAGTGTGCCTTGGTTCAGCGCCAGGAGATCTTCCGAGACCTGCTCGATCCGTCGGGCGATCCCGTAGCCGTGCAACGACCCCAGCCCAGCTAAGGTTTTCATCACCAATAGATCTAAGGTTCCCTGCAATACATCCATCTGACTCGATGCTTTACTCATGTTGATTATCAACAGGGACTCTTCTGTTGGCGATCAACAGGGAATTATCGTTCTCCTCCTTAAGTCTCTGGCATTTAAGCTGATCGAAATTGACCAAAAGCGATAAATTTAGGCATATTGATCAATTTGGTATGAAACATGCTCATACTATGAATTGCGTTAATTCGCTTCCCGAAACTCTCCGAGTCTCAAACCCCGACTCTGCCTCAGACTTCATCCCCGACCACCAATGCGCCTTTCACTGCCACGCTCCTACCTGCTCCTTGCCCTCCTCCTGGGATGTCCGGCGCTGCTCTCTGCTCAAGAAGTAGCCCCCGCCCTCGATACTGGTGACACTGCCTGGATGATCACCGCCACCGTGCTGGTGCTCTTCATGACCCTACCGGGATTAGCCCTTTTCTACGGCGGTCTCGTGCGCGTGCAAAACGTGCTCTCGGTGCTCATGCACTGCTTCACCATCGCTTGTATCGCCTCCGTGCTGTGGGTGCTTGGCCTTTACAGTCTCGCCTTCTCCAACGGCGGAAACTGGATCGGTGACCTCAAGCATATCGGCCTGCGGGGCATCGGGATCGACGATATGGCGGGTCGAACCTACCCCGAAACGGTATTCGTGATCTTCCAGATGACATTTGCGATTATCACGCCAGGTTTGATCGTCGGATCATTCGTGGAGCGTTTGAAATTCAGCGCCATGATCATCTTCACCACCCTTTGGCTCATCATCGTTTACGCCCCGGTCACTCACTGGGTATGGGGTGGCGGCTGGATGCAACAGGCCGGGGTCCAAGACCTCGCGGGTGGCATTGTGGTTCACGCGACCGCGGGTATTTCCGCCCTTATTTTGGCTAAGTTTGTCGGCCCTCGCCCCAACTTCCCGCGCTCCGTTCATCCGCCCCACAATCCCGGCATGGTCATGATCGGCGCCTCCATGCTCTGGGTCGGTTGGTTCGGCTTCAACGCGGGCAGCCAAGGCGGTGCCAACGCCGCCGCGGGCATGACCATGCTCGTTACCCACATTTCCGCCGCCGTCGCCAGTCTCACCTGGATGGTCATCGAATGGCGCAAGGCGGGCAAACCCGGCCTCGTCGGCATCGTCACCGGCATGGTTGCCGGCCTCGCCACCATCACCCCCGCCTCCGGCAACGTCGGCCCCATGGGCGCCGTCATTATCGGACTCATCGCCGGCTCCGCCTGTTACTTCGCCTGTGGCTTTGTGAAACAAAAACTCCGCATCGATGATGCCTTGGACGTTTTCGCCGTTCACGGCGTCGGCGGCATTATGGGCACGCTACTTCTCGCCGTCCTCGGCACTTCGACTTTCGGAGGATTCGGCGTGGATAACGCCGGCGCGCAGCTTCTCATTCAAGCCAAAGCCGTTGGCTTCACCTTGCTTTGGTCGGGGGTTGCGACTGTAATCATCGCTTACATTATCAAGGCCACCGTTGGATTGCGGGTTGAAGAAGAAGCTGAGCACATCGGCCTCGACCAAGCGGAACACGGCGAAGCCGCCTACCATCTCGATTAACCTCTGCTACCTCATTATGAAACTCGTTAAAGCCATCATCAAACCCTACAAGCTCGACGAAGTCCGTGAGGCCCTCACCACCATCGGCGTCGAAGGCATGACCGTCAGCGAGGTCAAAGGCTTCGGCCGCCAAAAGGGTCACACCGAAATCTACCGTGGCAGCGAATACGTGGTCGATTTCCTGCCCAAGACTCACCTCGAACTCGTCGTCGCCGATGAGGCGGTTCCTCAGGTCATCGAAGCGATCACCAAGGGCGGCCAAACCGGTAAAATCGGTGATGGAAAAATCTTCGTCATGAACTGTGAACTCGCCGTCCGCATCCGCACCGGCGAGTCCGGCGAAGACGCCATCTAAGCCCACCTCCAGCTACGGGCGTTCATTGAGCGACCAATCGTAGTCGGTGTATTCCACCTTCCAACGGCCCTCATTCTTCGGAGTTTGGGCCGTTTCCTTTTGATCGAGGTAGGGCACAATAAAAGCCATCACCTCCTCAAAACTATCGCCAAAATCCTTTTTAAACCACGAAAAGATCGGCGACAGCCACGCCCGGCCCCCACTGAAATCAAATCGATTGCTCCGGCGGTCGTTGAGAAATTGCCGCGTTTGTTCATCAAGCTGATCCTCGAGCTTCTCCGGCAAATAGGCTTCAGACCTCAGGGGCGGACAAGAAATCGCCGCACACACAATCGCGAAATGAATCCGCGGCTCCTTGAAACGCTTTCGGATCACTTCATGCTCGATCTCGTTCAAGGTATAGTTCTTTCCGCCAATCTCTGCGAAGCGGATATCCCACGGAGACCGTTTGATTAGCCAACCAATAATTCGCCCGCCTGTGCCCAAGTCATGAATACTATCAATCGGGTAAGCATCGGCAACGAGCTTCAGCGTATACGCGTTGTAGGCGTTAATCCAAAACGCCAGCCGATCGGCATGACTCGGAAGGGCAACCGGATCTGTCCTCGCGAGATCCTCCAAGTAGTCAGCCAGTCGCTTATCCCGAGCAATCGCCGCGTAGTCGACTCGCCCTTTCGTCACGTGGTCCTGCAACACCGCCGTTAAAATGCCATGATCGGGTAACTGGGTCTCCGCCGCCGAAAGTCCTCCAATCAACAGGCACACCCCCACTAGGACTCTTGTTTTCAATTTCAATTGTTTCGTTCCTTCATTTCGCTCATCGGAGCGTAATTGCGCGCCAGTTGATGCGGGTCCACTCCCATCAAAAACCTGATTAACATCCACGCGTTACTGAATTGCTGACGAAAATATCCGCGGCGCTGGAAGCGGCGCGCCGAGGTCGTGACCGCCGCCGGCAAAACGTCAATCGGTCGATGCCGGCGGGCTCGACGAACTAAATCCACATCTTCAAACAAGGGCCACGGCTTGAACCCTCCCAGTTCATCGTAATACTCCCGCCGGATCAGAATCCCTTGATCCCCAAACCGGGTAAAGACGGAGTCAAAGCGAGTCCACCAGGCGGAAAAACGGAGGAACAAATTAGGGGTATCAAACCGAATTTGAAACATCGCCAATCGATTTAAGGATTGAGTTCGATACGCGTCCGCCACCCTCGCCGCCGCCGCATCCAACCCCGAATCTGCGTGGAGAAAAAGCAGCCATTCTCCGCGTGCCGCACTGGCACCCTGGCGAAGTTGCAGGCCCCTCGAACGCGGTAAGTTTTCCAATACTTCCGCCCCCGCCATCTGCGCTAACGCAACGCTGGCGTCGTCACTGCCTCCATCGGCCACGATCACTTGCGCCTCCGGCCAATGCGATTGCACTCTTCGCAAACAACTCGGCAGCAGCCCGGCCTCATTAAGTGTCGGAATGATGATTGAGAGCGCCGGGGGCATTAGGGATTAGAGATCCCACCCGCCGAACTTATTTCCCAAAACAAACCGGTAAACTCCGCCTCCGCCACTTGTGCAGTGTTATCGGCGTCTACCATGATCGCGACTGCGCTGATCACCGCAGCGGGCTCACCAAAAAAGGACTCGTAGTCGGCCAGCACATCACGCTCTTCCGCAAACCAAGCTCTCTCGGCATCACCCGCCGCCCCCGAGCGCAATACGATGTGTGCCACCTGATTAGTGTAGGGGCTGGGGAATACCGAGGCCTTCGCCTCCTTTGCCGCCCAGACATAATTGATCGCCCGCGTGCGCGTCGGCACAATCGAGGTCTCAAAAACGACAAATACCCGCGCTGCAAAATCATCTCCCGCTCGGGTCCGCTCCGAAACTTCTCCCTTCAAACCTTGGGTGACTCTCCAGCGCCAACTGAGTCGGGCCACCGTTGGCTTCTCCACCGTGCTTTCGCGGAACAGCGCCCGGTTCCCCCCATCACTGCGTCCTCTGACCACCGATCCGGACTTACCCGGCTGAATCCTGTATTGCGTCGGGGCGATGAGCGGGAACCCTCGCTCCCGCCACTGCTCGGAAAAGTGATCCGGATTCCGATCAAACAACTCGATCCGCTGACTCTCTTCCGCGCCAAGCCCAAACGTGGTCAGACCGGCAATGAGGACCCAAAAAAAACCCACCCGTGTCATCATGCCGGCAGTTTTGGCCAGTAGCCCAAAAAAGAAGTGATCAGATCGGGCTCTTGGGCTTAAACGCCGCCCGGAAACTGGCCTTCAAGTAATCACTGTTCATCCGCGCAATGAAATCATGGCTGATGAGTTTAGGACAAGCGGCGGAGCACTCGTATTGATTAGTGCAATTGCCGAACCCGAGTTCGTCCATCTTGGCCACCATACTGAGCACTCGACTATCCCGCTCGGGTTGCCCCTGGGGGAGCAGAGAGAATTGGGAAACCTTGGCTCCCACAAAAAGCATCGCGGAAGCATTCTTACAGGCTGCCACACACGCACCACAACCGATGCAAGCCGCCGCATCCATCGCGAGATCAGCATCTTCCTTCGGGATTGGGTTGGCATTGGCGTCGCAGGCCGAACCCGTGCGCACGCTCACAAATCCTCCCGCTTGCTGGATCGCATCAAACGAAGAACGATCGGTGATCAAATCCTTCTGCACCGGGAAAGGTTTCGCCCGGTAAGGCTCCACCACAATAACATCACCGTCCTTAAAACTGCGCAAATAGGTCTGACAGGAAGCGATACCGCTGTGAGGACCGTGGGGCTTGCCATCGATTACGAGTGAACACGTTCCGCAGATGCCTTCGCGACAATCGTGGGCAAAGGCGATCGGATCTTTACCGCTCCGTTCGAGATCGTCGTTCACCACATCCAACATTTCCAAAAAAGACATGTTGGGGTTGAGGTCCGTCGCCTTATATTCGACGAACTTGCCTTCACTCTTCGCATCGGGCTGTCGCCAGACTTTGAGCGTAAGTGAGATATTTTTGGTGGAGGATTTTTCTGCGACCATGAGTAGTGGATTTAAGAATTCAGAATTACGATTTACGATTAACTCGCGATGTGCGGATTGCCGCTACGATTATTGAAAGGATCTCGTTCGCCTCCTAAGGGAGTAGTCGAAGTTTTGCTTTGGCGACCAGTTTGGCCGCGACTATCGACTCCATCCCATAAATGGACTCGTCGCATTCTTCTTCGACGATCTTGAGTTTGTTGATGAAATCCGCTTTGGATTTTGCCCGACACGCAGCTCGGTAGTTGGCGCCCACCGAGGTTCCGCCCCGGAGAAGCTGTCGGCCTAATATCGTCCCCGTTGAGCTCGTTGGCAACGCTGCGACCAAGTGTATTACCCGCAATGCGAAATCTTGAGTTCTCTGCAGCATTTCGATTTTCGTCATTATTTTGCCTCGAAGAAATCATCATTCGTAAATCGTAATTTGTAAATGCGAAGCGCTCTATTTGTAGCTGCGGGTGCTCATTTTGACCTTTTCGTAATTCAGGTCCTCCGTGTTGCGCTCAGGCACGTTGCCCTCGCCCTTATATTCCCATGCGGCGACATGGGCGAATTTCACATCGTCACGCAGACACTCTCCATCGGCGTGTTGATACTCTTCCCGGAAGTGGCCGCCGCAACTCTCCTCCCGCGTCAGCGCGTCTCGGCACATCAATTCACCCAATTCGAAGAAGTCGGCCACGCGGCCGGCTTTTTCCAACGCTTCATTAATCGAGGCATCAGATCCGGGCACGTTGACGTTCGCCCAGAACTCTTCGCGCAGATCAGGGATAAGCTTGAGCGCCTCTTCGAGACCTTCCTTGGTGCGCGCCATGCCGCAATGATCCCACATAATCTTACCGAGACGTTTATGGAAATAACTGACCGGTTCTTTACCCTTGATACTCAGCAACCGCTTCGTGGTTTCATCCACCGCTGAAGCCGCGGCCTTGAAGGCGTCGTCATCAGTCGAAGGAGTTGAGCCAGGCTTCTGGGTCGCGAGATAATTACCCACCGTATAAGGCGCCACGAAGTAACCATCGGCGAGCCCTTGCATCAGGGCAGAAGCGCCGAGGCGATTCGCCCCATGATCCGAGAAATTCGCCTCACCCAGAACGAAGAGTCCGGGGATATTGGACATCAGATTGTAATCCACCCAGAGACCACCCATCGTGTAATGCACCGCGGGGAAAATCCGCATCGGCGTTTCGTAAGCCGATTCGTCGGTAATCTCTTTGTAGATATCAAAAAGATTTCCGTATCGCGACCGCACGGTGTCCGCACCGAGTCGGTTGATCGCATCACTGAAATCAAGATAAACGCCCAGCTTAGTCGGGCCGACCCCACGACCTTCGTCGCACACCCGTTTGGCCGCTCGCGAAGCCACGTCACGGGGCGCAAGATTGCCAAAACTTGGGTAAATACGTTCGAGATAGTAGTCGCGATCTTCTTCCGCGATCTGGCTCGGATCCTTATCGCAATCTGCCGCTTTCTTTGGCACCCAAATGCGTCCGTCATTGCGCAGAGACTCCGACATCAGCGTGAGCTTCGACTGGTAGTCTCCCGAAACAGGGATGCAGGTCGGGTGAATCTGCGTGTAACACGGATTCGCGAAACAAGCGCCCTTCTTGTAAGCCCGCCATGCTGCCGTGCAGTTGGATTTCCGCGCGTAGGTGGAAAGATTGAAAACGTTGCCGTATCCCCCGGTAGCCATGACGACGGCATCACCCGCGTGCCGCGTAATCTCACCGGTAATAATATTGCGCACCACAATGCCCTTGGCCTGCCCTTCGACTAGCACCAGATCGAGCACCTCAGAGTTATTGTGCATCTTCACCGCCCCCGCCCCGATCATTTTTGAAAGCGCAGAGTAAGCACCGAGCAGGAGCTGTTGGCCGGTTTGACCACGAGCGTAGAACGTCCGGGAAACCTGCGCCCCACCGAACGAACGATTGGCGAGTAATCCGCCATATTCACGGGCAAACGGCACACCTTGGGCCACGCATTGGTCGATGATGTTGTTCGAGACTTCGGCGAGGCGATAGACATTGGCTTCGCGGGAGCGATAGTCTCCGCCTTTCACAGTATCGTAGAACAAGCGGTAAACGCTATCACCGTCATTCTGGTAATTTTTCGCAGCATTGATACCACCCTGTGCCGCGATCGAGTGAGCGCGACGAGGACTGTCGTGCAGCACGAAACACTCCACCTGATACCCAAGTTCTGCCATCGTCGCGGCGGTGGATCCGCCAGCGAGACCAGCGCCGACCACGATGACCTTGTATTTTCGTTTGTTGGCCGGATTGACCAACTTCATGTTGGCTTTGTGGCTATTCCACTTTTCGGCGAGTGGGCCGGGAGGGATATTCGAGTTGAGTTGGGCCATGACGGAAATGCTTTAAGGGTTCGCGACGAGGCTAGAGTGAGCGATCGTGCCAGGTGCAGGTTTTGCGAGCCCAGTCAATATAGCTCCCGGAATCGCCAAGTTACCTAAGAAATATACGATACAAAAAATCGCGACTCCGCGGCGCAGATAGGACGCCCACTGCCCATTGCGAAGACCCAGCGTTTGAAACAAAGATTCCGTTCCGTGCCACAGATGCACGGTCAACAAGCCCACTGCGATGATGTAGAAAATCGAAACCAACGGACTAGCGAACCCGATAAAAATCATCGAGTAGACGTCTTGCACCTCAGTGCCCGCCGAAGCCAGAGGAATACCGAACTCACGCACGTCGCTCTGTAACACGACATGGTCGAGGCTGCCTTTGTGCGACTCGTCTCCTGGGATTCCAATGGTGAAATGGGCCAAGTGGTAGAAAATGAAGGCCAAGACCACGATCCCACTCATCCGCATGTAGCGGGAAGCGACTGAGGCTTGCAGCCATCGCTTGATGCCGTAATCCCGCGGCCCTCGAGCGGCGCGACTCTCCATCGTCAATACCACCGCAGCCCAGACATGGATCACTACCGTAACGAGTAGAACGATCCGAACGCCCCATAATGCCGGACCAAGTCCCTTCAAGAAGTGGGCGTAGGCGTTAATGTGATCCGGTGCTAAAAAGATCTGGAGGTTACCCACCAAGTGACCGGTTACGAAACCGACCAAGATCAAACCAGTCACCGCCATCAGGAACTTTCGACCGATGGAGGACATGAACAAGTTGTGGAACAGGCTCATTGAAAGATAAATAAGGAAACAATGGCCAAACCGAGCGTTCGACCGTCAATAAACTAAGTTGGAAAATACGTGAAAGATTGTAAACGTCCCAGCGGCCTTCGGCTCACCTATAAGGGGGACTGACACCGGCGAGTAGATCCTGATGAGAAAACACCCACCTCGTCGGTCGCGGGCCAATCCCGCCAAACTAAACAGCTAAGGGTTTGAGCAGCGCAAATTTACCGCTCGCTGCCGGTATAATGTGACGTTTCCGGAAAGCCACCACCCGGGCACTGTCACCCAATTCTTGAGCGATCGCCGCAACGACCCGGTCTGGAGCAACGTGATCAGCAACGTAGTGGAAATCCCACCGCCCCGGTTTACTCTGCACCAACGAGTAATGCCAACAGGCGAAGTCTGCCGGTATCACATTGTCGATATCGGTCGGGGAAACGAGCGAGCCATCGGCCCGGAAATACAATCCGCCTTCGCGCCCCAGCAGACGGAATCCCTGGGGTAAACGCTGCACTACATCACCGGTGTGATAACGTAACAGCGGCATCGCTTCACGGTCGCGCGTCGTCACGATAACTTGGAAAATGTCTTGGAGGTCGCGATACGGCACGAGCTCTACAAACGCATTGGCATCAATTACTTGGGAATTGTCTTCGAAAGCATCCCCGACAAAAAGATATCCTGCTTCGGTCGATCCATAGAGATCCACCTGCGGTGCTGGGAAGACCTCCGCGATCCGGCGGCTATGCTGTAAACTGGCTTTGCCGTAGGTCAGAATCACGGCCTTTAAACCCGGCACGGAGGCTCCGCGTCGCTGCGCTGCTCGGGCAAGCAAAGACAAATAGATCGGCTCCCCCTCGAGGATATCAGGATTTACCGCCTGCAGTTCGATCACGATTCGATCCCATTCTGCTTCCGGAAAAACAAATGGGTCACTGGTCAGATTCAGATAAACCGTTCCGTCTAGATAACGATGGGGAAACGGATGATCCTCATAGGGACAAAGATTGGACGAACATCCTACCGGCGCCAGAATGCACTTCCGATGCGGCTTACCGACAAACTGCCGCAGGACGGACGAAGCCTCGTAAGCCCGCCGAGTCTGCGCATCCCACCAACCGTCTTCCATGATCACCGTCATTGGCCCCGCCGTAGTCCCCGAGGTGCTTTCATACTCGAATCGTTGTTCGTCGAGACCTCGCTCGATTTCGCGGTAATCTTTGAAAAAAGCTTGGTGCCCGTGTTTAACGATTTCCTGTTTGGTCAGCGTTGGAATTTCCTCGTAACAGGCCCATCCCAGCGGCTGCTCATGCAGTGCAAAACGTTCGCCGTAAAGGGGACTTCGGTCATAAATTCGTCGAATTTCCTGTTCCAAAGCCGCCGGCACCCGGTCTGGGGCCGCAGGCGCATTGCCAGCAATTGGATTGGCGAAAATGGGTAGGGACGTCTTCACAGATGAGCAGTTAAGGGCTGGATTACCCCAAGTCAAATAGGGGCCTCACCTGAACGCGACCGCCACCAAGGTTCCAGCAAGAATAACGCGGCAAGCATCAGGGCATGGGTAATTTCGCCTTTCCTCGCTCGATCCAAAACATCGCCAACGGGGATCAACTCCATTGCGAGTTCCTCATCTTCATCCCACTTAATCTCGGTTCTGCGGGTCACATGAGGAACGAGAACCACGTGTGCGCGGTTACTTTGGATCGCCGGATTCGGATGCACCGACCCCAGCAGGACCGCCTCGTCTCCCGCGAAGCCTGTTTCTTCCGCAAGTTCTCGCACCGCCGCCACCCGCGGATCTTCTCCCGGCTCAATCACTCCACCCGGCAATTCCAACGAGAGCTGCTCGATCCCAAATCGAAACTGCCGCACCATCACTAATTCCCCCTCCGGCGTGATCGGAACCACCATCGCCCAATCCGACGGATCGATGACAAAAAACTCTTTTTCTCGTTCCCGCGCCGGATGGCGGAATTTGGATGCTCTCACCTCGAAAACTCGAGTGTGCAGCAAAGGTCGGTCTTCGCCTCGGATCCAACGAGCTGGGATAGAATCGCTCATGTTGCTAAAATAAAACGCCTCCCAAACCGATCTGGTGGGAGGCGTAAAAAGTATTCCCGTAGCGCGGAAAGATCTACTTCTGGGGTAGCTTGATTGCCTGCCCCACGCCCAAACGATTCCAGTTCACGTTCGGATTAACGGCCATTAGCGCCGAAAGAGAAACTCCCGCATCACGCGCGATCTTCGAACCAGTGTCACCGCCCTTCACAATGTATTCTCCCGGAGCTGCCACCGCTGGGCCCGCGTTATTGGCCGGAGCAGCGGCCTGAGCCGGAGCAGAGTTGGGCGCGGCTTCCTTCACCGCAGCCACATCATTACGCAGTTCGGTGAACGCGTCGCTGAACTGCTTGAAAGCGGTATTGGTGTCTCCCGCGACCTTGTTAATCCGATTGGTCGCCTGCTCAGATGCAGTCACGGTTTTGCGGAGCTCCGTTTCCAAATCGTCAACTCGCGCAGCCAAAGCACTTTGGCTACCCAACTCTTTACTGACGTTTGAAACCTTGGCCAGCGCGACGCCGCCAAGAACTCCAGCGATCAAGCCGACAATTAATGCCAGCACCGGGAGGTAGCTGAACGACGAATTATTTTCCTGAGAAATCGTATCCATGGGTGTAAAAGAAAAGGGACGATCTAGGTCTGGACTTAGGCCCGAAGCAAGCAGGTAAATAGACTAGATTTGCTGCTGATTACGTGAAGATACCTCATTTTTCGCCCCCAAGGCCCCCCACGACATCTCTTTGCCAAATTCCATAAACTGTAAATTCTTCTAACGCGGCGTTGACACCGGCCAATGAACCTCATGACGTGGCGCTCCGTTCGGGACGTAGCTTAGCCTGGTAGAGCGCCTGCTTTGGGAGCAGGAGGTCGAGAGTTCGAATCTCTCCGTCCCGACCATTTTCGAGCGGAAGCCTGCCGTGACCCTCGAAACCTCCCCCATCATCCCCGATGGTCCGGAGCCTTGAAAACGTAGAAAGTAGACCCGCGAGATCGCAAAGTAAGCTCCGATGCGTCTACTTTTCTAGCATGGGAAAAACGTATGAAGTCCTGACCTCCGCACTCCAAGAGTGGATCGCTCAGCAAAACATCTTCTTCGTGGCAACCGCCCCGCTCGCTCCGGACGGCCACGTAAATTGCTCGCCCAAAGGGGGTAACTCTTTGCGTATCCTCAATAATCACCAAGTCGCCTACCATGATCTCACGGGCAGCGGCGTGGAAACCATCGCCCACGTGCGAGAAAACGGCCGCCTCCTCATTATGTTCTGTGCTTTCGAAGGCCCGCCCCAAATCGTGCGACTCTACGGCCAAGGCGAAGCAATCACCCCCGACCACGCCGACTTCGCCGAACTCAGTGCCCTATTTCCGCCGCACCCTGGCACTCGCTCGGTAATTCGCCTCAATCTCAATCGTATCACTGATTCCTGCGGCTACGCCGTGCCGCTCATGGACTACACTAAAGATCGCGACATCCTTGATCGCTGGGCCGAAACCAAGGGCACCGCCGGAGTAAGCGAATATCAGCGCAACCACAACCAGCAGAGCATCGACGGCCTGCCCGGGCTGGATACGCCTTAATTTGTAGTCATCGGACGCTCGTCCCCGCGGCCCATCCACCTCGCCTCGCGGGGACCATCGGACTTGATCAAAAAACGAACGAGTCCGTTTCTCTTTTAGGCGGCGAGGCCGACCCCGCCGCCCTTGCGGTGCGATCATCGGGTCACGCTCATTAACCGCTCGTGACCGCACGGGTTTTCCCCTTTCCTTTCCGCCCTGCCCTCTTGAACAAGCACTTCCAAACCATCGGCGCCTTGATGCACGGCTATCGCCTTCGCTATAGCTTTGCCCTATTGTGTCTCGTCGGTGCGACCCTGTTCAACTACGGCGTGCCTTTGATCGGGAGTATCACCATCGATTTTGCCGTTCTCGGAAAATCCATCGAGCCCGATACACCCGTGCCGATGCGGGCGCTAGTAAACCTCTTAGGCGGGACCGATAACCTGACCGCGAAGCTCTGGCTCATCCCCGTATTCATGGTCCTCTTCAGCGCCACCGGAGGCGTTTTCAGTTATTTAAAGGGCTGGCAGGCGTCATTGGCCAGTGACGGTATCGCGCGGCGATTGAAGAACGATCTCTACGACCACCTCAATCACCTGCCTGCTCGTCACCACGACAAATCCGACACGGGCGATCTCGTGCAAAGATGCACCAGCGACGTCGAAACCACTCGTATGTTTCTCTCCACCCAAGTGATGGATATCGGCAACGCGGTGATCCTCGCCTGCACCGCCCTGCCCATGATGCTGTTAATCAATGTGCCAATGACGCTCGTGTCGTTTGCCTTGATCGGCCCCATTATCGCCTACAGCTACTTCTACTTTCGTAAAGTCCGGCATGTTTTCAAATCCGTGGAGGAAGCCGAAGGCGCCCTCACCGGAGTCGTCCAAGAGAACCTCACTGGCATCCGCGTTGTGCGCGCTTTTTCTCGCCACGAACATGAGCGCGCCAAGTTCGCCCAACCCAACGCCGCCTACCGGGATCGCGCCCTTCGCATGATAAAAATGCTGGCGTGGTATTGGTCGATTAGCGACTTGGTCGCCCTCAGCCAGATTGGCCTGACCCTGCTCGTCGGGGCCCACTGGGTCACCACCGGTGAAATCACCGTCGGCATGCTCTTTGCCTTCCTTTCGTTTCTCACGATCATGCTTTGGCCCGTGCGACAAATGGGACGCATTCTGACCGAACTTGGAAAAACCACCGTCGCTCTCACCCGGATCCATGAGATTTTGGCCGTCGCTCCCGAGCCTGAACCAGTCGCTCCCCAGCCTCAGCCCACTGCCTTTTCCGGTCGCATCGCGGTATCAGACCTTCATTTCAATCACGGCTCAACCAATCTCCCTGCTGCCGGTCGCGGGGCCCTCAACGGGATCTCCTTCGAGGTAAAATCCGGCGAAACGGTCGCGATCCTCGGTCCTTCGGGATCAGGTAAAAGCACCCTCATGCACCTGCTCCTGCGGCTCTACGATTACAGTCGTGGTTCGATCAAATTCGATGGCAAAGAGCTCACTGCTATTCCTCGCAAACGCGTGCGCGGGCAAATTGGAGTCGTCATGCAAGAACCGTTCTTGTTCTCCAAAAGTCTGCGCGAGAACCTCCGGCTCGGCCGCGGTGATGCTCCCGATTTCGCCATCGAAAACGCCGCGCAAGTCGCATCGATCCACGAGACCATTCTTTCGTTTGAACACGGCTACGAAACGGTGATCGGCGAACGCGGCGTCACCCTCTCCGGGGGCCAACGACAACGTGTCGCCATCGCCCGCGCCGTCCTCCGCGAAGCCCCGATTCTCATTTTGGACGATGCGATGAGCGCGATCGACGCCGAAACCGAAACCGTCATCCTCGACGCTCTCAAGTCGCGTCGAGGCTCCACCACCACCTTGGTCATCGCCCATCGCCTCGCCACCCTCATCCACGCCGACCGCATCATCGTGCTCGATCACGGCCGCATCATTCAGACCGGCACCCACGAGGAATTAGCGACCCAAGACGGTCTGTATCGTCGCCTCTGGGATATCCAAACTAACGTCGAGTCTGAGTTCCGCGACGAACTCAAGTCCCCTTAACCTGTCCCTCCGATGTCTACTTCGCTCCCCCTCGAAGACGATTTCAAAGCCAAGCTCGATGCGGGCTTGTGGTGGAAAATTTTGCGCCGCGCCTTCCATCTCAAGCGCTTCCTGATTCCGCTCTTTGCCGTATCTCTGCTCCTCGCGATTTGCGACGCCGCCTTCGCCTTCATCACCCGCTGGGTAATCGACGGCGTGATTCAGGATGGCCGCGACGCCAACTTCCTCCTCTTCGCCGGAACCTACTTTGGCGTCACCTTAGTCCTTTGTTCGTGTGTCTGGTTATTTATTTATTTAGCCGGCAATATTTCCAATCGACTCGCCCACGACATCCGCCGCGACAGCTTTGATCGCCTGCAGGAATTGGAGTTCGCCTTCTTCGATACCCGACCAGTGGGCTGGCTCATCTCCCGCCTCACCAGTGATTGCGACCGCCTAGCTCGCACCATCGCTTGGGGATTTCTCGATATCGTCTGGGGACTCAGCTCCGTCTTCATGATCGCAATCAGTCTGCTGATCCTCAATTGGCGTCTCGCCCTCATCGTTTTGGCCATCGTTCCTCCCGTCGCGCTCGTTTCCCGTTTCTTTCAAAAACGTCTGCTCCTCAGCGCCCGCGACATTCGCCAATCCAACTCGCAAATCACCGCCCGCTACAACGAGTCGATCCAAGGCGTCCGCACCACCAAGACCCTGGTGCGGGAGGCGGAGAACCTCAACGAATTCAAACTCCTCTCCGATAACATGTATACCGCCGCCGTGCTCAACGCTCGGCAAAATGCAGTCTACTTCCCCATCATTGTGACCCTCGGTAGTCTCGCCGGAGGGCTGGTTCTCTGGCGCGGGGGCTGGATGGCGTCCAACGAGATGATGACGGTAGGAACACTCGTCGCGTTCGTGAACTTCGCGGGGATGTTTTTTCAACCCATCAATCAACTCGCTCAACGACTCACCGAAATCCAAACCGCCCAAGCCGCCGGCGAACGGGTCATGGGACTACTTGAAACCGAGCCGACCATAAAAGATTCCGCCGCCGTCGCTCAACGTGTTGCCCGTTCCCATCCGGCAAAACGCTCAACCAACGACCCCATCGCCGCCGACGGTTTACCCCACCAGATCAACACGATCGAATTCCGCGATGTTTCGTTTTCCTACCGCGATGGCACCGCTGTCTTATCCCACTTTAATCTCAAGGTCGCTCCCGGCGAAACCATCGCTCTGGTCGGGCCATCGGGAGGCGGCAAGAGCACGATCGTCTCACTCGTTTGCCGATTCTACGAACCCGTCTCGGGGCAGATCCTGATCAACGGGGTCGACTACCGCGAACGCAGTCTCGCTTGGCTGCAATCTCAGCTCGGTATCGTGCTCCAGACCCCCCATCTCTTCAAAGGCACGATCCGAGAGAACATCCGCTACGGTCGACTGACCGCGACCGACGCAGAGGTCGAAGCCGCCGCCAAAATGGTCAACGCCCACCCCTTCATCTCGGAAATCGAAGGCGGCTATGATTCCAGCGTCGGGGAAGGTGGCAACCAGCTCTCCACCGGCCAACGACAACTCATCTCGTTCGCCCGCGCCCTCCTGGCTAATCCTCAAATTTTTGTGATGGACGAAGCCACTTCGTCAATCGACACCGCCGCCGAACAACTGATTCAGCGGGGACTAGAGACCGTCCTCACGGGCCGCATCAGTTTTGTCATCGCTCACCGCCTCAGCACCATTCGTCGCGCCGATCGCATTCTCGTCATCACCAAGGGGAAAATCGAAGAATCAGGCTCTCACGAAGAATTACTCCGCCTACGCGGCCACTACTACGACCTCTACACCAACCAGTTTCGCCGTGACCGCGAGGACGAAGTGCTATCCGCCGACTCATCCTAATCCGCTGCAGTTCTAGTTGCTCGTCACCACGGTAGATCACAATCTCCGCCGTATGCGCCCCACCCCACGTCGACTCTTTCTCTTTCTGGTCCTCTGCAGCTCACTGCCCCTTTCGGCCGCGACCCCACTTTTCAACGGCCAGGATCTCTCCGGTTGGACGATCGAAAACAACGGGCAATTCTTCGTGAAAGACGGGCTCCTTTCCGTCAATCGCGGCACCGGTTGGCTTCGCTCGAACGAAACCTACGGCGATTACGTGCTCGTTCTTGAATTTCGCTTCTTGGAGAAAGGTGCCAATAGCGGAGTCTTCGTTCGCACCGCCCCAACGAGCCACGACGATGAAAACGGCTGGCCCAACCATGGCTATCAAGTGCAGTGCCGCGACTCCACCGAGGGCGACTACCCGCTCGGCGCATTGATCCCCTACGGTGCCCCCGAATTCCGATCCACCATTTTCAACGAAGCCGTCCAAGCCGCCTACCATCCTACCGGTGACTGGAACACGCTCGAAATCACGGCCCACGGCGAAACTGTGGGCATCAAGTTAAATGGCACCGAAGTCTGCGCTGCGACCTCGATTAAAAATCACTCGGGCCACATCGGTCTCCAGGGCGAACTGGGGCTGTTAGAATTTCGCCGGATCGAAATCACCCCGCACGATTCCTAACCATTCAGGACCCATCTTTCCGCTGCCAAGCGGCCACTTGCGCCGAGACCACCTCGTGCATCCGTCCGGCCAATTCCTTTCGATTGTTTCCGGGCTTTTCACTTTCCCCGAAAGCCACCTGCGCCGCAATCGAGCGTAACCCGGCCATCGTGAGCAAATGCGGCGCGAGCGGCATCGTGCCCCACCAGGCGACTGCGATCGCCGGATCGTCGCCTGCATCCAATAAATAACGCAGTGCGACCGGAGCGACCCGCCAGCCTTCCTGCACCGCCGGTTCCAAAAGCGACGGCTTAAACCGACGCACGTTCTTCCCCTCGGTGCTCGTGCCTTCCAGAAAGATCACCAAGTTGACGCCCGCATCGATCACCGGCTTCAAGTCGCCCCCGACCCTCACCAAATCCGCCTTCAGGTCGCGCCGTAAAAATCGCGTCCCCGCCCGCTTCGCAAACCACCCGAAGATCGGCCATCCGCCCACTTCGGACTTCGAAACAAATACAGTCGGCACCAGCGCACTCAACAGGATGATGTCCAAATATCCCACGTGGTTTGGCGTCAACAACACCCCTCTCGGCACCGTCCCCGTTGTGGTCACCGTCACATTAAGCGCTCGCAAACATCGCCGGCAATTTCGCTGCAACCAACTGGCTCTGCCCGTGAGGGTCCTCCGATTGGAGGGACGAAAGGCAAAGCCCGCCACGCCCACCACCATCACCCCCAGCAACCGTAATATCCGCCAACCCCCGCGCACACTTAATCGCCAAGGAATGGGAGGGGATACCGGAGACGTCATACTCATCGTGAATCGCAATTAAGCACGTTTTCTCGCCTCAGCTCAGGTATTTCCTGAGCACCCGCATTGGCAGTGTTTCTAGATCTAACCACGTCAGAAAAACGATCGTCCCGAATTCTCGATCCAGCGATGGCTCACCGCATACCTTGGCCCCAATCGCCAAATACGCCGCCATCAATTTCGGCACCTTCAAGGCGTCTCCCGCATCCACCTCGCAGCGCCACTCCGGGAGCGGCAACGTGCGCCACGGCTCCGCCACCAAACAACGCTTCGCTAATTGCACATAGGTCCCCATGCCGCCCGCCGCATCCTGTGAGGTCAGTGAGCTGCACCCCACCAAATACCTCGCCCCATGTGCCTTCGCGTAGCGCGCGATTCCCTTCCACAACAGTCCCAACACCGTTTGGTTCCGATGTCCCTCCGCCACGCAGGCTCGCCCCAATTCTAAGATCTCATTCCGGGCTGGCTCCAGCGGAGTAAAATCAAACTCCGTCGCGCTGTAGTAGCCCAAATTCTCTCCCGCCTTTCGGCCCGTTTGCATGCGATAAGTCCCCACGACTTGCCCGGTCGTTTTCTCCGTCACCAACAGGTGATCGCAGACGGCGTCAAATTGATCCTGGTCTCGTCCGGTTTCAAATGAGGCCTTTAGTCCCTCTTGTAACTCAATATTGAATACCGCAAACCGTAACCGCTGCGCCGCGTCCAAATCCGCGGAGGTATCCGCCATCCGCATCGCATAGCGATCCGTTTCAGCATCAATCGCAAGTATCTGTTCTTCAGCTGTAGTCATGGACGGAAACCTTACCGGCAAAATTTAACTTATTTTCTGATGCTCACGCCATAGTCGCACCAACTGGCCCAGTGATAATTCCTGCCCCCCCGCTCGCCGGTTGGCGGCTCCAATTTCAAACGCCATCGTCCATCCTCGCATCAATGTCGCCCAACCATGCCAAATCGAGTGCTTCGGATCATACATGCCCGTTGCTTCTGAGGTGACCCCGTTCAACTCAATCACTTTGAAGTCTCCCACTTGCAGCGCTTCAACCGACTCTGCCCGCAAATCATAACGCCCAAAATAGAAACCCTCATACTGGCAACTCACCGCCTCGACGGCGTCCTCCAACTTTTTGGTCTTCAGCTCATCTCCATCCAGAAACAGCGCTCCCAAAGCATGCGTGCCGAGTTCGCTCAATCTCACGCGCGCTCCCCTCGTGGGCACTTCGCCTAACCGCGCCTTGAATTTATCGAGAAAAAATCCACCCAAATTCACCGCCCGATTATCCGCCAAAATCAGCTCTTCCAACGTCCGCCGTCCATCCCCTTCTACCGCCACGACCCGTTTGTCCGTGATCGCAAGGATCTCCCCCTTTGGTTGCCCGGGAAGCCGCGTGTAAAAAACGCCCCACTCTTGCCCCGGCACGTAAGCCTGCACCACCACCGCCCCTCGGCAGGAACGCAACATCTGCTCGATCGCCTGCGCATCGCGTGCGATCACTACTCCCGTCCCTCGTTCTCCTCGGTCGGGTTTCAATACTACCGGATATCGCAGTCCCTGTTCCGCCATGAATCGTCGCACCTCGGCGTTGCGCTGCGGAAAAGGTCCTGGATCCACCAACGTCCATGCCGCCACTCGATCACCTGCTCCGGCCAATCCTCGCAAAATAGCTGACTTCGATTGCCCCACGATACCACCTCCGGCTGGCATGCCCGGGTTAACGGCCGTGAACAATAGCGGTCCGCGATGGCGAAGCCCCAGCCAGAGTATCCACAAGACGACGGGCGGATAAATTGCCCAAATCGGCCAATACTCCCAGCGCGTCAATCTGCGCCACCAGCCAAGTCGCAAGCGACTCCGCCGCCACCGATCCGAAATCGGTGATCGCTCGGCCGCGTCAATCGCAGAACCAAGCTCAGGCGTCGCGCAATTTTGGCCAGTTTGCATCCGCTCGTTTAATATTTCCCGGGACATCTTCTTCCCAAGTTTTCTGAACTTTCAGTGAGTAGTTGAGATACAACTTCCCCTCCACCACTCGCCACGCCTGCGGATCAATCCCCGCCATGTAACCTTGGCTCACCGCCCAAGAACAGTATCCCCCAAACTGAGGCGCATACTTTCCTGGAGCCGCCGCAAATTTGTCTCGGTTCGCCGCGCTCGCAAATCGCCAGGTCGCCTCCATCCACTCGAACTCAAAATCCCCATCCCCTTCCACCGGTTTGGCGGCGGTGAAATACGCGACCGGATCGTAGCCTTTGATCGCCAGCCCTCGCCAATTTGTGTTAATCGGATCCTCCGCCATCCCGTGACTCGCGGCCAAGACCGCCAGAGCCAATATCAACTTTATTAATCGCATAATTAAAAGAGCACTAGGATCAGGTCACTATTCCAACTGATCTTTGTTCAGGGGTTTTTAAACGAGTGACCCAGAACTCGCTCGTGTCATTTTTGCTCCGAGGCGCCCCCGGCCAAGGCTGCGGATCATAAACTAAATTTACGGCCGTTTCGCTGACTTTAACTCGGCAGATACTCCGCGTTGACGCATCCGGTCGACACATATTCACCGACGAAGCCCCTCGCTCCACATCGTGCGCCCGGTGGAATTCCTCCAGCGATTCCTCCGTCACCGAAACGGGATAACTTTGCCGTCTTTCGCTGATCACCAAATCCGGTTGATAGGAGGAAGAACTACACGGAAACCGCACCGCCGGGCCTTCGGTGCACTGCGCTGAAGCACCGTCCCAATGCATCCGCGCCACGCCTCCAGTCGCGTCACCAGCCACCAACTCAAACGGAGGAGTTGCGGCCAGGTTTTGCTGTGACACCAAAATTACCGCTGCCTGAGCCGAATCCAGCGCCACCGTCATCGGCACCAATCGTCCTCGGCTCTCCCGCTGAATCCCAATCGGTAAAGTCCACGGCGTGTTGTAGTCGTTAAGTAAACAAACCATCAGGCCATGCGCGTTGACCATCAACCAGGTGCCCCCACTGTCCGAATCAATCGGTGCAACCCACGTCACGCCTTCGGCAGACACTCGAACTTGAGGCATTTGCTCAACTCCACGCGTATGCAACTCGTCGCGGTTAAACCACGCCGTGTAACCGCATCCTTCCCCCGCAAGCCAGCTTAACGTGCACATGCGGCTTTCCCGGTCCGCTGATGTTTTAGGGTCGATGGCGCCATGCCAAAGTCAGCGGGCAAAGCCACCTCAACCTGACCAGCAATCACCGCCATCAGCGCATAGTGATGCACCGTATGGCTGATTAAAAATTCCAGCTCACGCCCCAACGAGGTGACCAGCATTTCGCCTTCAACGGTCTCCGACGCCAATCGCAAGGTCCGGTCTCCTGGACCATTCGCCGAAATCTCTCGAAGTATTTCCCCCAGCTGCTGAGCGATGCCTAACGCATAATCTGGTTCCGTCTCGATCAAACTATCCCGGGCTCGATTCTCATAATTAATATCTCCCGTTTCCAACCCCACCATCAATCGCTGATAATGCTCCATCACGTGGCGATAGTGTCCGCCAATCGTGGAATTGAAACAGGCCGCCACCTCGAAATTATAGTCCTCCCGACTCAAACGACCGACCACTTCGATCCCTTGCGTGAGCAAAACAAGATTTGACCGCGCCGCGGCAGTGACGACTGAAGATGATAGCACATTGAAATCCGAACGCATTCCATCGTCGGAGTCGAGCCGAAGGGTTTTATTCCACGCGACGAGAAAGTGACTATCCCCCCAGGTCTCGCGCGACCGTGACCTTCGGCCTATTTCCAAATCCATCCGAGTCTGCTAAAATAACCCCATGAAATTCTCCCGCCAACCGCTCCATCGCGGCGACTACATTGGCTTTGCCGCGTTCGGCGCTGTGGTGCTAGGCAGTTTTTCGAGTATCGCATTTCGTTCGCGTGTCGGAGGGGAGCCCTCGGAATTGGCTCTCACCTTCATCCTTGGAGGTCTATTTTTGTTGTTCGGCATCACCACCCGCCACCTCGTCGAAGATGGCAACGTGCGGCAGGGTCTCGTGTATTTCCTCGTCCAAGCCGGCCTATGCCTCGGCTGTATCTGGATTAGTCCGGTGAGGGGATTTTTCGGTATTCTCGGCCTCCCCCTCGCCAGCCAATGTGTCTTTCTCTTCCGGTGGCGCGGGGCATTGTTTGGCAGCGTTTTGCTCTACCTGGGCACCTGCATGGTATTTTTTCCAGCCAACGGCTGGCAGGGGGTTTTCGAAGCGATGCTCTCCTACTCCACCGCTTATATTTTTACGGTGGGGTTTTCGTTTGTAACGGTCGACGCGGTGCGTGGCCGCCTGACCGCCGCCGCGCTGACCGAGGACTTAGAAAAAGCCAATACCCAACTCCGCGCCCACGCGGCCCAAGCGGAAGAACTCGCCACCACCCGCGAGCGCAATCGCCTCGCCCGAGAAATCCATGATGGCGTCGGCCATTACCTCACGGTCATCAATATCCAACTCGAAGCCGCCCGAGCCGTCTTCGATAAAGATCCGGCCAAGGCGCGGCAGGCCGTCGAAAAGGCTACCCGCCTTTCGAAGGATGCCCTCGACGATGTCCGCCGTTCCGTCGGCACTCTCCGCACGGACGACAGTCGTCCCGCCCTACCGGCCGCCCTCAATCAACTCGTCAGCGATGCCGGCATCCCCGTCAACTTCACCGTCGCGGGAGAGTCACGGCGCCTTTCCAGCGCCATCGAACACGCTCTTTACCGGGCCGCCCAAGAGGGACTCACCAACGTCCGCAAACACGCCCAGGCCACGCAAACCCAACTGCGACTCGATTTCCGCAACCCATCAAACGTCAGCCTATCGGTCATCGATGACGGTCAAGGTCTCACGCCCAAAGATGCGGCTCCCGGCTACGGGCTTAAAGGCATGCACGAACGAATCGAACTTCTCGGCGGTAAAGTATCCGCGAACGCTCGTAACCCGGGAGGATTTGAACTCATAGTCGAAGTCCCCGTATGACTCCCATTCGCCTCCTCCTCGTCGATGACCAAGCCCTCTTCCGCGAGGGTCTCCGCATCCTCCTCGAACAAAACCCTCGACTCGAGATCGTCGCGGAAGCCGGCAATGGCGAAGAAGCCATCACCGCCGCACGCTTTCACACTCCGGACATTGTCCTCATGGATCTGCGCATGCCGCGCCTCAATGGCGTCGAAGCCACGCGTCGCATCAGGGCCGAGCTGCCCAAAACTCGGGTGATTGTGCTCACCACTTTCGAGGACGACGACGAAGTCTACGCAGCGCTCAGCGCCGGCGCCACGGGTTACCTCCTGAAAGCATCCCCTTCGGAGAAGGTGATCGAGGCCATCGAACTCACCGCGCGCGGCGAATCCTTCATTGAGCCTTCCGTCACCGCGAAACTGCTCCAGCACTTTTCCCGGCTCGCCTCCCACGAGACCCGCCGCGCCACGCCCACTCCCCTCGCCGAGCCGCTCTCCAGTCGTGAACTCGATGTGCTCCGGCAGCTCGCTTCCGGTCGCAGCAACAAGGAGATCGCCCACGAACTCGGCATCGCCGAGGGCACCGTTAAAAATCATATGAGTAATGTGATCGGTAAACTAGGCGCTCTCGATCGCACCCAAGCCGCCCTGCGCGCCCGCGAACTCGGCTTGATCTAGCCCGTTTCACCACGTCACAGCCGACTCACCATGACCATCGGCCATGACTATTGGCCCATGCGCCGGCCGAAATAATCAGGTAGACTCGGCGGCAACATGAACGAACTTGTTGCCGATTTCAAAGCCGCCGTCCGCCAACTCCGCCGCGCTCCCGGGTTTGCTACCCTCGCGATTGTCCTACTCGCGATCGGCCTGGGCTCGACCGTCGCGATCTATTCGCTCTTTCACTCCATCGTTCTTCAGCCGCTCCCTTACGACGAGCCCGCTCGACTCGTCGCCTTCCGGTCCCTCAACCATGTCAAAGCGATCGATCAGGAGGGCGTCTCACCCGCCGATTTCCGCGATTTCATCGAACGCTCCGACAGCTTTGAAAAACTCGGCGCCATCCGGCCCAACTTCATCGCCTACACCCCAGCTGACGGCCCCCCCGCTCAATTGATCACCGGACTCGTCACCGCTCAACTCTTCGACGTCTTCGGTGTCCAACCAAAACTCGGCCGCACCTTCCGGGCCGACGAGTTCTCCTTCTCCTCCCCTCGCACCGTCATTCTCAGCGAAGAAGCCTGGCAACGCTACTTCGGCGGGCGCACTGATATCCTCGATAAAACCATCATCCTCGACGATCAACCTCACGCCGTCGTCGGCGTGATGCCTCCTTCATTCCGTGAGCCCACTTTCGTCGAAGCCTGGATTCCCTTCCCCGATGAGTCCCCCGAATACTTCGCCCGCGATTCTCGGTTTTGGAATGGATTCGGTCGTCTCAAAGACGGCACCAACATCGCCACCGCCAACACCGAGATCACCTCAATCTCCCAAGACCTGGCCCGCGAATACCCCGCAGCCAATCGCAACTGGACCGGTGCCGTTTCCTCCCTCCAAGAAGAACGCACCTCCGGTATCAAAACGAGCCTGCTGCTTCTCCTCGGCGCCGTCAGCCTCGTGCTGCTCATCGTCTGCTTCAACCTCGCCAACCTCCTCCTCTCTCGTTGCATTTCTCGCGTCGGCGAACTCGGCATCCGCCTCGCTCTCGGAGCGACCCCCACCCGCCTCGCTCGCACCGTCGTCTCCGAAGGCCTCGTCCTCGCTCTCCTCGGTGGTATTCTCGGCAGTGCCCTCGCCGCTGTGGCCCTCCCTATCATCGCCAGCCGCATTCCTCCCGTGCTGCTTCCCCGTGCTCACGAGGTTTCCCTCTCTCCCGCTGCCCTCGGGGTAGGATTCGCCGCCGCCCTCATCAGCGCACTGCTTTGCTCCGCCTTACCCGCCTGGCATCTCGCCCGCGCCAACGTCAATCAATGGCTCAAAGACGGCGCTGCCCGCGGTGCCACCAACACCGGCGTCGCCCGCTGGCAGTCCCCCCTCGTTTCCGGTCAAGTCGCCCTCACGGTCACCGTGCTCGCCGCCGCGATGCTCCTGATGCAAAGCCTCGTGCGCCTCAATCAAGTCCCCGCGGGCTTCAACGCCGAGAACGTCTTGGCCCTGCGTCTCTCGCCTCCCATCACTCGCTACGAGACCAACGACGAACTCTTCCGTTACTACGACGATATGTTGAAAGTCGTCCAAGATGTTCCTGGCGTGGCGTCAGCCGCTATCAACGCCAGCGCACCACTCAACGGCATCACCCTCGCCTACCCGAGCTGGCGTCAAGGCACCAATACCGATGCCGACAACGCGCTCGAAGCCGTCTACGCCCCCGTCAGCGACGACTTCTTCAAAACCCTGCAAATTCAGGTTCACACCGGTCGCACCTTCACCAAATACGATCGCGCTGACGGTGCCCCGGTCGCCGTGGTCAACGAAACCTACGCCCGCCGTATGTTTCCCGACGGCCATGCCATCGGCCAAAGCGTGATGATTCTCCCTTGGATGGGCCCCGTCTACCGCGAGATCATCGGTATCGTCGCCGACACCAAACAAACCCTCCTCTCCGAGCCGCCTCCGCCCCAAATCTATGTGCCCGACGAGCAGATGCCGTGGTTCTTCACTACCCTACTCGTCCGACTCGACCGTCCCACTGCCGCCAACGCGGTCGCCGCCGCCCTCCGCGCCCACGACAACACCCTCCCCGTCTCTACGACGTCTTTGCAGGACAACATCGACCAAAGCTCCACCCAATCCCGCCTCTACGCCTACCTCTTTTCCGCGTTCGCCGTTCTCGCCCTCGGCCTCTCTGCGTTCGGCCTTCACGCCAGTCTCCGCTTCTCCCTCGAACAACGCGTCAAGGAGATCGCCATCCGCATCGCCCTCGGCGCCTCCCCGGCCGCAATTCGGCAACTCATGCTCGGCCGCGCCGCTCGCCTCACCGGCATCGGACTCCTCATCGGCATCGCCTTGGCGATTCCCTCCAGTTTCCTCCTCCGCGGCAGCCTCTACGGCATCGCCCCCAGTGACCCCATCACCTACGTCCTCCTGATCACCCTGATCTCAGCCGTCACCACGCTCACCGCCCTCCCCCTCGCCTACCGAGCCACCCGCATCCCTCCCGCCACTGTCCTTCAATCCTCTTAATCCGTTGTCACCGGTTAAGTGACAAACTTTCCCATCAAACTCACTATTATCATGAAACATATTCTTAAATTCGCTCTTTTCCTGACCCTCATTACTGGGTTCACCGTCGTTGCCCACGCCGAGGCCACCGCCGCCGACCTTGTGTCCCAAGCCCAGGAACTCCTTGCCGCCAAGGACGCCAAAGGCGCTATCACGCTCTACGAACAAGCCGTCAAAGCCGATCCGACCAACGCCAAACTCCAAACTGACTACGCCAACGCACTCGGCGTGCGCATCAACGAGGTCAACTTCATGGTCAAGGGCATGATCGCCGGCAAGATGCTCAAAGCCTACCAAACCTCGGTAGAAATCGACCCCAATCACATCATCGGCTGGATCGGCCTGAGCCGCTATTACCACAATGCGCCTCCCATCGCCGGCGGTAGTCTGGACAAGGCCACCGGTTACGCCAACGAAGTGAAAAAACGGGTCGCGTGGCTCGGTGAAGTCGAGCTTGGTCTTATCGCCGAAAAACGCGGCGAAAAAGAAACTGCGGCCGACCACTTTCGCGCCGCCCTCGAAGGCAACCCCAAGCATGGCGAGGCCATTGCAGCCCTCGCGCGCGTGACCGCTTCCGAATAACTCCGGTGTCGTCGATGGCCTAAACTCGCCCACGAACAGAAAATCCGGGCAGACGGGTTCAGGTCACGATCCGTTCGTTCGGTTCGAATTTATCCCAAACCGCTCCCGGTCAATCTTCCACCGGCAACTCGGGCTCCGGTTTTGGCTGACTGATCTTCACCAACAGGATGCCAAAACCAAAGAGTCCCGCACAGACGAGCACGAACCAATTACCGTGCTCCACGAAGAAGCTTTGCCGCCCCACCCACCGGGTATCGCGCGTGACATCGATCGTGCCCGAGCCTCGGAAATAGATCGTGCCATTTTCCTCATTCTTGTCCGTCGACACTCGGTGCCGGGCGACTCCTCGCGTATCGATACTGGTGACTTTTCGAAAGACCGCTCGCACGACGCCAAACTCATCGATCCAGCCACTCCAACCCGCGTTACCAATCCGCAACAACGGTCGCCGCGTTTCCACCGCTCGTAATACACTATGGGCCGCATGCTGCTCGGCCGCTCCGCTTTCCCCAAACCAGCCATTATTGGTGAATACCACCAAAAGATCTGCGCCCGAACGCACACTTGAGCGCGCCAGACCGGGAAAAGTATCTTCAAAACAAATCAACGGCCCCACCACCATCAACTGCTGGCCCAAATTGATTAGCATCGTCTGCGCCCCTTTACCCGTCTGGAAATCTCCGCCAATCGGCACCAGTTTATCGAGCCACCCCAACAGCGCCCGCAACGGCACATACTCCCCGAAAGGCACCAGATGACGCTTCGCGTAGTAGGTTTCACTCACGCCCGTTTCCGGATCGACTAAGAAAACTCCGTTATACCAACGCTCATCCACCTCACCGTCCGCTGGAGGCTCGATCGCGATCGAACCCATGAGAATTGGTATCCCCGCTTGCGCCGCGGTGTCTTCCACAAACGCCTCGACCGTCTCATCGCCACGCACCGCCCAGGGCGTCACCGCCTCCGGCCACAAAATCAAACTTGGTCGCCGTTTTGCCGCCGCCTGCGTGGCCTGCTGCAAGGTTTCGACGATCGATACCGATTGCGACGGATCCCACTTCACCTCCTGGGGCACATTGGGCTGCACAAAGCCGAACCGACCCAGCGGCTCCGTAAAATGAAACCGATTAACCGACTCCTGCACATGAATGCTCAAGCACACCAGCAGACCAAACACCGCGAGGAAGAACTCCTGACTCCGTTTCTTGATTCCGGTTAAATTCTTCTCGAACAACAGTCGATGCCCATACGCGGCGAAGCCGATGTTCATCAGCATCAACGCAAATGAAATCCCTCCTGCTCCCGTGTAGGACGCGACTTGCAGAATCGACGATCTTTCCCACTGGCTCGCCGACAAAGGCAACCACGGAAACCCGGTCAGAAACCATGTCCGGGTCCACTCGATCAGCACCCACGCCGCGGCCAAGGCCAACACGCCGAACAGGCGCGTCATATTCGGCAATCCGCGTAACCGCGGGATCACCCACCACGCGATTAAGAACCAAGACCCGACCCACGCGCCGATCACCGGTCCCAACAAAATAAATCCCGGCCACGTCGCGTGATGCAGCCACCACGTCAAAATATACCAGGCGACAATTTGGGCGCCGATAGTGACTCCCGCGAAGACCTTGAACCCCGGCCAGCGGTAGGCCCACAAGATAGCCGGGGCGCAGCACATATAAGCAAACTCCGGCGCGTCAAACGGCGGAAACGCAAACACCGTGAGCAACACGGTTGAGATAAAAACGCCCAGCGGGGCCAACAACTTCTCGTGCCGCACCCAAATCGGCACAACCGGATTATCGTAATCGGGTAGCGGATACAGTTCGTCTTCGGAAGCGCTCATTGCGGATGAAGTTCAGCCGTCTTCGCGCCCCGACCCCAGACTAGCGACCGTGACACTGCTTATATTTTTTCCCGCTCCCGCAGGGACAGGGTTCGTTGCGACCTACCTTCGCCACGGCCTGCACCGGAACCGGTTTTGGCATTGGAAGTTTGATGTCGCGCCCACTCGGACGTCCGGGAACCCCAGTCGACCCACCAGCCATAACAGAAGTCTTGATACTAGGTTGGGCGGCCCCCAGCGCCGTCGGAGCGTTGTCCGGGCCTTGCGTCCGAGCCCCCTTGCTCAGCATGGCCAACATGTTCTCAAATGATTGCAGGTTCGAAGCACTGCGGAACAGTCCCGTGCAGATCTGCACCCGCACATTATCCATGAGCTCTTCAAAGTATTTAAAGGCTTCACCCTTGTATTCCACGAGTGGATCCTTCTGTCCGTAGCTGCGCAAGCCGATGGCTCGGCGGAGCTCTTCCATTTCGGTGAGATGCTCCTGCCAGTGTTTATCGATGGCGTTGATGATGACGTAACGCTCAAGCCCCGCCAAAGCCTCCGGAACCTCGACCGATTCCTTCACTTCGTAGGCCTTCTTCACGCGATTCACCAAATCTTGCGTGAGCGCCTCAAAATTGCCCGGCTTGATATCCTCGGCCCGCACGCCGATGGGGAAATGGGTATTGAGCCAGCCGACCAGTGAATTAATCGAGCTATCCGAGGGACCGGTCTTGTCATCATAACCTGCACCTTCCAGCCGGCTGATCAATTCTTCCTCAACCTGCTCGAAAATAATCTCTTTCGGACGTTCGATATGAATCGCCGCATTGCGGGTGCCATAGATGACCTCCCGCTGCTGGTTGAGCACATCATCATATTGCAGCAGTCGTTTCCGAATCGAATAGTTCTGTTGTTCGACTTTCTTTTGCGCACTTTCGATCGAACGATTGAGCATCGAGTGCTCGAGCTCTTCTCCATCACGCATCGAACCCTCCATCAAACGGGAGGCTAGATTACCTTGGAGGAACAGGCGCATGAGGTTGTCTTCGAGCGAAAGAAAAAACTTCGTCAGCCCCGGGTCGCCTTGGCGCGAACAACGTCCGCGCAACTGACGATCAACGCGTCGAGACTCATGACGTTCGGTTCCGATTACATAGAGACCGCCCACTTCCCGCACGCCTTCGCCCAACTTAATGTCAGTGCCACGACCGGCCATATTAGTGGCAATCGTCACCGCCCCCCGATGACCGGCGCGTGCGATGATATCAGCTTCTTGCTCATGAAACTTCGCGTTCAGCACCGTGTGGGTGATATTCGCCCGCCGCAGCATCCGCGAAAGCACTTCCGACGACTCCACCGAAACCGTGCCGACCAATACCGGTTGACCCTTTTTGTTGGCCTCGGTGATCTCGGTCACCACCGCGTTAAACTTATCGCGCCGCGTCTTGAAAATGGAGTCGTTTTTATCGATCCGGATATTCGGCTGATTGGTCGGAATAACCTGCACAATGAGTCGGTAAATATCGCTAAATTCGGTCGCTTCCGTTTCCGCCGTTCCGGTCATGCCGGACAACTTATCGTACATGCGGAAGTAATTTTGAATTGTGACCGTCGCGTAAGTGCGCGTCTCACGCTCAATCGTCACGCCTTCTTTAGCTTCCACCGCTTGGTGCAAGCCGTCAGACCAACGACGGCCCGGCATCACCCGACCCGTGTTCTCGTCGACGATCATCACCTTGCCTTCTTGCACGACATACTCGACGTCACGCTCGTAAATCGAAAAGGCGCGCAGGAGTTGCGAGATAGCGTGGATCTCTTCGGAAACTTGGGCGAAAGCCTCGTGGGAAGCGTTTTTCTTCTCTTCCCGTTGCTCAGGAGTGAGTGACGTATCGCCATCGATCTCCGAATGTTCGACCGCGAGATCCGGTAGCACAAACGCGTCGGGATTGTCGGGGCGCAGAGTTGTGCGACCCATTTCACTCAGATCTGCCTGATGAGCCTTCTCGTCGATGGAGAAAAAGAGATCTTCCTTCAGCGCATAGAACTCCGCCTTTTGCATGTCGGAGCTCATCTCCGTCTCGAACTTGTCCAGTGCCTTTCGGGCATCCGGACTCTCCATGGCTCGAAGTAAAATCTTGTTCTTAGGATGCCCCTGTTTGACCTGCAGCAGTTTGCGTAACGCATCCTGTCGGTCGTCGGCCGAGGCATTCTCGTCCTCCATCACTTTCTTACCTTCAGCCACCAGTCGGTTACACAGCTTGAGCTGCATCGCCATCAAGCGATCAACCGTTGGTTTAAGACGAGTGAATGGCTGCTCACGTTCGATCGGAGCAGGACCAGAAATAATCAACGGCGTCCGGGCTTCATCGACGAGAATCGAATCGATCTCATCCACGATACAAAACCAGTGATCACGCTGAACTTGGTCTTCTTTGCGCGTGGCCATGCCATTATCGCGCAAGTAATCGAAACCAAACTCCGAAGCCGTGCCGTAGGTGATGTCGCAACCATACATCTCCCGGCGCACCGCCGATTGCATTTGTTGCTGAATACAGCCGACCGTGAGCCCCAGATAGTTGTAGAGATACCCCATCCACTCCGAGTCACGACGGGCGAGATAGTCATTCACCGTCACGAGCTGGGAGTTCTTTCCCGTGAGTGAGTTTAAATACAACGGCAGGGTCGCGACGAGCGTCTTACCCTCACCTGTCGCCATCTCAGCGATTCGGCCACGGTGTAAGGCGATGCCACCAATCAACTGCACGTCGAAGTGCACCATATCCCAAGACTGCTCATGGTCGGAGACCACCGTCGAAGTTCCGACCAGACGTCGGGCCCCATTTTTTACGACGGCAAACGCCTCGGGCAAAATATCATCGAGTGATTCCCCTGCTTTTAAACGAGCACGGAATTCATCGGTCTTGGCCTTGAGTTGGTCATCAGACAGCGACTGATACGACTTCTCGAACTCGTTAATCTTCACCACGATGGGTTTAACGGACTCGAGAAATTGCTTATAGTGGCGGCCTGCGAAGCGTTTGAACAGAAAGTCGAACATGGAGAGTGGGCCAGCGTAGGACGGGCCACCTGCTTGGCAAATGGCAAATCAAAGACCTTTTCACCTCCTAGAATTGGTCTGCTCGTCCCGCTTAATTTTCGGATTCAAGGTGATTCGAGTCCCCTATTATTGCGCCACTCTGTCACGCTTCATCCCGCCTGACTCACCGATGGCTCAATCCTCTAAACTACTGGTGGATAAACGAATCCCACTGCGGCAACCGCACCAACTGCATCTCATAAACGGCGTCTTCGGTCTCCTCCGGCACCGCGAGGCCACGCGCCCGCTGCACCAGCGCCATCCGGTCTTCATCCACCGTTTCAACCCACGCCAATGAATAAATTCGGCCATCCGCACCGATTTCGATACTTTCAGTGAAGAAAATACGCTGCCCTTCCGGGCCCACAATGGGCCCGTGATCCTTAAAGGTATCGGTGTCGATTTCGTAAGTCAGCAGATGCACCGAGGCCTTTACCGGGCGTCGGTCCGCCACCTCCGTCGGCGACCCATGCGCGAGGTAAAACAGCGTATTCTGCGGGCCCAGCATAAACCCCAGCTGCGTTCGCATCGCGTTGCGGCGGCCGCTCGCCAGTCCATCCGGAATCATCGTCCGAACCGACCTTAACGTTCCCGCCTGCGGCGAAAACTCGAACAGCTGCGAACTCCCTCCATGTAATCCCCAAAAACTGTCGGTCTGCTCGTTCCAAACTATCGTGCGCCAATTCCGCCAAAAATAATGCGCTTCCGGCTCAATCTTGAAGGTCTCCGATTGCAGCGCGGGCACCGCATCGAGATCGAGTTGTGCGTAAAAATCCACGGGACGCTGCGCCCCCCGTTCAAATCGCCAGATCTTCCCGGTATTCGTCGAACCGTAAATGGTGCCGTCACCATCCGTGCCCAACCTCCGGCAGATAAAGTCCCACTCCGTTCCGATCGGCCCCCATTCCCCGCGATCGTGAACCGCGCCCCAGTTGTGCAACAAACCCTCCTCGAGATTGTAACTAATTAAGAGCCCAGTCGGCCAGGTCAGCCCATAAAGCGTCTTCTGCACCGGATCGAGTGCCATGGTGATAATCCCTTCATTGGGTAGACTCAATTGCGCAATATCTTCCAGGGTCTCGGTCCCCAAATCCATCCGCATGAAATGCCCTCCCGGATAAGGTCTCCTTCCATCGCTCGGCGCCATCATCGGCAGGTTGCCATCATACTGCGAGGTGTGCGTCGCGAAGTAGAGCGCATCCTCAAACTCGATCAGCGGCGTGTGAATCTTTCCGTGCACGATTTCTTCCGCCGGATCCAACCCTAACGCCTCACTCACATCTGCCACCAGCGCCATCAGCTCAGTTTGCGGATCAAAGCGATACAACCGCACCGATGCCGCGGGCTGATGAGAATTGATTCCAAAATACAACTTCCCGTTCGAAGCGGCCGTCAAACAGTGATAGTTCGAATCTCCCTCCACGTAGCCCGGATCGAAAACCTCCGCCCGAATCACCGACTCCGCCGCGCGTCCCCTCCCCGAGAAAACCACGACCACCCCTACCGACAGGATCCATCGAGCGAGGAGGCTGAAAGCAGGGAAATTCATCGGGTCAGATTTGAGTGCGGAAATAGTCAGCGGTGCGCTTGAGCCCCTCTTCCAGTGAGATCGTCGGAGCCCACTTCAAATGCTTCTGGGCCAGTGAAATGTCTGGCCGCCGCTGCCTCGGATCGTCCGCCGGAAGCGGCAGATACACGATCTTGGAGGAACTGCTCACCACCTTCAAAGTAAGTTGCGCGAGTTCCAACATCGTGAATTCACCGGGGTTACCGATATTCATCGGCCCCACCACTTCGTCCTGATTCATCAGCCGTAAGAATCCCTCAATCAGGTCATCCACAAAACAAAACGACCGCGTCTGGGAACCATCTCCGTAGATGGTGATATCCTCACCTTTGAGGGCCTGAACGATGAAGTTCGAAACCACGCGTCCATCATTTGGATGCATCCGCGGCCCGTAAGTATTGAAGATCCGCACCACGCGGATATCGACCCCGTTTTCCCGATGATAGTCGAAAAAGAGCGTCTCGGCACAACGCTTGCCCTCATCGTAACACGACCGCACCCCGATCGGATTGACGTTCCCCCAGTAGGACTCCGGCTGAGGGTGCAACGCGGGATCACCGTAGACTTCACTCGTGCTCGCCTGAAACACCCTGGCCCGAACCCGCTTCGCGAGTCCCAGACAATTGATCGCTCCCATCACGGAGGTCTTCGTGGTCTTGATCGGGTTGTATTGGTAGTGAGGCGGTGAGGCCGGGCAGGCTAAATTGTAGATCTGGTCGACCTCATACTTGAACGGGTCAATCACGTCATGACGAACCAACTCAAAATTCGGCCGCCCCAGCAAATGGGTCACGTTGATCTTCCTCCCCGTGAAAAAGTTATCCAAGCACACGACGTCGTGTCCCTGCTCCACCAATCGATCACAGAGATGCGAACCTAAAAAGCCGGCGCCGCCGGTCACGAGAATACGTTTCACCGCTCAATTCCAAAGCGCCCGCGCCCACTTGTCGAGTGCGGGAAAGCCTCGGTGAACGATAGGCAATTCCCTGTTGAGCTCGGCTTGACTCGCGAAAACCTCCTCGGAGAATTCATGCTTCCTTCCCGCCGTCTTCCAATGCGCTCTTCTACTCTCCTTTTTGGCCTGTGTGCCTGCATTTCTTTCACCGCCGCGCGCGAGAAACCCCTCCCCGTAATCTACTACTCACGAGCGGCCCCCGGCTACGAACGGGAGATCGGACCCGATGGAAAACCGAAAGTGGAACACTACGCCCTCAGCTATGGCGGGCGCGTCGATGGCACCACGTGGAGCGAGGGAATGAACCAAGAAAATTTTCCCAAAATCGCCGGAGTCGTCGCCGAACAGTTGGCGAAACAAAACTACTTCTACGCCCCGGATGCCACCTCCGCCAATCTCCTGCTCGTTATCCACTGGGGCCAAACTCTGCCTTTTAATGCGGGGAATTTCACCGACTCGGTCAACAACCTCGGGACCGCCATGACTAATTTACAGGCCGCCCAAGCCGTGCCGCCCCCACCGGTTCCAACGACCCAAGAAGCCGCCGCGGGAGCATCCGAGCAAGCCGCCGCTCAACAGGTCGACGTCCAAATCGCCGCCGCCGCGCTCGAATCGTCCTTGGTCGGTATGGATATGGAAAACCGAGTCCGCGATCGGCGGGGCGAAGAGATCGCCCGCGTGCTCGGCTATGTCGACGAGATGCGCCGCATGAGCGACCTCGGTGGATTCACCGGAGAAGATCGCTTCATCACGTTGCGCAACGAAGTCGAAGATCCGCGCTACTACATCGTGCTCACCGCCTACGACTTCGTTAAAGCCACCCAAAAAGGAAAACGCGAAGTCCTGTGGACTTCACGCATCAGCATCGACACTCGCGGCAACAATTTCATGGATCGCATGGAGCAAATGGTCGCACGCGCGGCAAACTCCTTTGGCCAAAACACCAATCGGCTCGTCCGCGAACGCACCGGCGAAGTCGAAATTGGCGAAGCCATCGTCCTCGACCCCGACGTCGATAAAAACCGGCCCGCTCCCTAAAAATCGTCTCACTTCCGTGCCGCCATGCCCGCTTCGTAACGGGCAATCCACGCCAAATGCCACGGGCCGTAATCTCCCACCTCCAAGTGAGCTCGCGCCTGCGCCATCAAATCGAGGTAGAAATGCAAGTTGTGCAGCGTGAGCAACGTCCCGCCCAACATCTCTTCCGCCATGACGAGGTGACGCAGATAGGCCCGCGAAAAGTTGCGACACGTGTAATTATCCAACCCCTCCACAATTGGGTTTGGGTCGCTGCGATAGCGCCCGTTACGCAAATTGATCGGCCCATCCGGTGAAAACACCAACCCGTTGCGCGCCACTCGCGAAGGCAAGACGCAGTCGAACATGTCGACGCCTAACGCCACCATCTTGAGCAGCTGCGGCGGCGTCCCGAGCCCCATGGTGTAGCGCGGTTTGTCCTTCGGCATAAATGGCGTGGTCGCTCCGACCTGCTTCAACATCTCCGGCTCCGGCTCCCCCACACTCACCCCGCCTACCGCATAACCCGGTAGATTGAGCGTCGCCAAAGACTCCGCGGCCTCGCGCCGCAGATCGTCAAAGGTCGACCCTTGCACAATCCCAAACAAGTGATGCCCGCGGTCCAGAAACCCAGAATCCGCCGCGATATCCCGGCACTGCGTCGCCCAACGCAAACTCCGGTTCACCGCCGCAGCGCACTCATCTCGTTCGCACGGCCAGGGCGGACACTCGTCGATCACCATCGCGATATCGCTGCCCAAATTTGATTGAATTTCCATGACCTCCTTCGGTCCGAGGAAACACTTTTTGCCGTCCAAATGGCTCTGAAACTCGATTCCATTCTCTTTGAGCTTCCGCAATTTCGCCAAAGAAAAGACCTGAAACCCGCCGCTATCGGTCAATATCGGCTTATTCCAGCCCATAAATTTATGTAAACCGCCCAATTCCTTCACCAAATCACTCCCCGGACGCAGATTGAGATGATAGGTGTTCCCAAGGATAATTTGAGCCCCGATTTCGTGCAAATGCACGGGCGTCAACGCCTTGACCGTTCCCTGCGTGCCCACCGGCATAAAGATCGGGGTTTCGATCACCCCATGGCGGGTCGTCAAGCGCCCCCGCCGGGCGTCCGTAGCTGTATCGGTCGAGATTAAATCAAAGTGGGAGGCCATGTTGCACCCTACCCTACCCGCACGCTTGACCCCGGTGTCAATCCACCAGCTAATTCCCGCCCCTTACCGTGTTACTCGTTATCGACAACTACGACTCCTTTACTTTCAACCTCGTCCAATACTTCGGTCAGTTGGGCGTGGAGCAGCGTGTATTCCGCAACGACGAGATCTCGCCGGCCGAAGCATTGGCGCTAAAACCCGATCGAGTTCTCATTTCTCCCGGCCCCTGCTCCCCTCGTGAAGCCGGTGTTTCCCTCGAAATGATCGCCACATTCGCCGGCAAAGTCCCCCTCTTCGGGGTCTGCCTCGGCCATCAATCGATTGGCCATCACTTTGGCGGTAACATCGTGCGAGCCGACCGCCTGATGCACGGCAAGACTTCCCCCATCCAACATCTTGATACCGACGTTTTCGCCGGACTCCCCCAAGGCTTCGCCGCGACCCGCTACCATTCCCTGATCCTCGAACGCGAATCCTGCCCCGATTGCCTCGAAATCACCGCCGAAACCGCCGAAGGCGAAATCATGGGACTCCGGCATAAGACGCTCCCCATCTGGGGAGTGCAATTCCACCCCGAGTCCATCGCGACTGAGGGCGGCATGAAAATTCTTGAGAACTTTCTCACGCTCAACTGATCCGACTCTCCCGCCATGCGCTGCCCGAAATGCACCTCGATTGAGGACAAAGTGACCGACTCCCGGATTAGCCGGGAAGGAAACACCATTCGCCGTCGTCGTGAATGCCTGGAATGCGGCCACCGCTTCAGCACCACCGAAACCCTCATTCGCGAAGGTCTCTCCGTCATCAAACGCGATGGCCGCCGCGAAGATTTCGACCGCGAGAAGCTCTCCCGCTCGATCAAAGCCGCCTGCCACAAACGCCCCATCGACGACGAGCAAATCTCGATGTTGATGGAAGACGTCATCGATATCCTCGAAGCCCAATTTGATGCGCAGATCCCTTCGCGTGCCGTCGGCGATGCCGTGATGCAACGACTCTCCAGTATCGATCAAGTCGCTTACGTGCGCTTCGCCAGTATCTACAAACAATTCCGCGACGCCGCTGAATTTGTGCACGAGGTCAACGCCCTCGAACGTCCGTCCGCATGACCGCTCCCGCGCGCGGTGAACTGCGCCGCCTACACCTGATTAATGCGCTCTTCGCGCATGTCACGGGTCAGGACCTCTACCTCGCCGACCAGATCAAAGCGGCTATCACCTTCAGTCTCTCCGAGTTCGAAGCGCAAACCCGAGAGCATCCTGAATTCGCCTCGCGCTACGACGCCGCGTTCAACGCCGCCGCCGCTCGTCTCGTGGCACAGTCTTTTTCCCATCTCCCCCGACTCGGCTTTTATCACTGGGACGCCGCCAGCACCCTTACCGCCGCCACCCCCCTATTCGCTCGCGCAGAATTAATGACCGGCCTCAAACGCCTCACCCCATTTCGCGAGTCCACCCTTCTGGTCACCAACCTCCGTCCTGCGCTGCTGCCACCCGACAAACGCCAGACCCCGCGCCGCAAACAAGAATACAGCGACGCCCTCAACTACATCCGCGAGCTCGCCGCCGCCCGCACTTCTCCGCAAGCCAATCTGAGCCTGCTCTTTTTATAAATTTTCGTGCTATCGGCGCAATCCGAAGCCAAACAAGTCCCGCATGGCCAAGACGCTTTTCCAAAAGATCATCGATCGAGAAATCCCCGCCAAAATCGAACACGAAGACGAGCACTGCATCGTCATTCACGACATCCAGCCGCAAGCCCCAGTTCACGTCCTCATCATCCCAAAGAAGCTGATTCCGCGAGTCGGTGAAGCCACCGCCGAGGACCAACCCGTTCTCGGCCATCTTTTACTCACGGCGAAAACCATCGCCCGCAAACTCGACCTCAAAAACGGCTTCCGTCTCGTCATCAATAACGGCCCCGACGGTTGCGAAAGCGTCCCTCACCTGCACATCCATCTGCTCGGTCAACGCCAGCTTACTTGGCCTCCCGGTTAGTCCGCCCCGATGGCGATTCAATTCCTCCGGCCCGTTCCCCCTCAGTCCGCCAAACTTACTGGCTGGATACTCCTCTCGTTGGCGACCGTCATCATTGTCACAATCTGGTCACACTTCAGCGGTCGATTCTACGATCAGGTTATCCCCTTCTATGACTCGCTAAGTTATCAAGAAGGATACTTCTACACCACCCAAACGATTCAGGCTGATGGGCCGCTAGATCGCGCGGCGAAAGTCTGGCGCGAGAGCGGCAATAACGTCGTGCTCTATAAACTTTTTGCCGCCGTCGTTGGAGACCTCCTGCCCCACCCCAAAACCGGCCTCTACGTCTACCTCTTTGGTATTCATATTATTGCGACACTGGCATTATTCCACACGATCTCACGGCTAAATGGCTCCGTCACTCTCGCCCTGGCGGCAACTGCGGCGTGGTGGGCAACCACTCCATTTGGTCTGCTGCGCGATGGCATCGGGGATCAACGCATCGACCTTTCGTCCGGATCGCTCTATCTCCTGGTGAGCATCGGTGGATTACGTTGGCTGGATCAGCCCACATTACTCCGCGCCTCCCTCGCCGGTTTCACGGCTTCGCTGGCCATGCTCCATCGCCCCGTCATGGCGCTGCAACTAGGGGTAATCGCCCTTGTCTTCTTCGTCGCCGCACGCTTGCGCCACCCTAAAATCACTCCCGGCTGGTCGGCTCACATCGCCTGCGCCATCATCCCGATCGCGGTGATCGCCCTGCCTTGGCTAATCACCCATTTCGAATTTCTTCGTAGCTACTACCTCGAATATAACGTGGACCAAGGACACGGCACGTTCTGGCAAGCCACCTCCTTCAACGCCCAGCGCTTCGGCTATGCCGTGGGGCCTTGGGCCGCCCTCATTCTGTTTGCCGGGTTAGTCTACGGATTCGCCTCCTTTCGCCTTGATCGTTGGCGAACTATCATCGTCGCCCTCACATTCCTGATCCCCTTTTTCGTCATCATCGGTTTCCGCGCGATCGGGAATATGTTTGCCGCCCAAATGCCGCTGGCGATTCCCATGCTTGGGTTTGCTTGCTTTGCCCTGCCTCGCCCAAATCGAAATCTCGATACGCGCCTCTCCCTCGCCGTCGGGGCCATGGTTCTCGCCGGCGTCGTCGGATTCACGCCTCTCCGCCTTGAACGCAGTCTCAGCTCGGAACGCCCCAACGCCCGCCCCGAGGTCGAAGCGGTCATCCACCAAATCGTAAGCCAATCGCCCTCCGCTGTTCTCGCCGCTTTCCACGATCAACCGGTCAACAACAACGCGTTCGCCTCCATCGCTCGCGACATGAATCTCAAGCTGAGAGCCGGATTCGCCGCCTACCACCCCTACGATTTTGGCCTCACTGCCGAAGAGGCCAAAACACGTGCTCCCACCCGAATTCGCACTGCAATTTCCGTCGTCCTAAAAAAGCTAAAACAATCGAGCGATCTCCTGATTCTCCCCACCGAGGAAACCCAGAATCGCCTGTGGACCGGCCTATTTTCTCACCAAATGATTCCCGAGATTCGCCGCGCCGTGAACGACGATCCCGAATTCACCCACTTCGGAAAGTCTCCCCCCGTCGATGGCGTTGAGTTCGATCTCTACCGACTTACCCCGGAAACCTAGTCCGCCTCAGCACACCTCGAAACGGCCATCCAGTCGCTTCGCTAAGCGCCGCTGCAACTCGAGCATCATGAGTGCCGTTGATACCTCTGATACCGCTAAGCCTGTGAGCTCGGTCAGCTCATCGACCCCCAATTCGGCCCCTCCCTTGAAACAGCCAAAAACCTTGGACTCCGCCTCGCTCATCGGCGGTCCCTCCCGCGGAGCTTCGCCGTCCACCACCTTCTCGCCAATCGGCGCAGGTCGCAGCCCATCGAGGTAGCTGAACTCGGCGAGAATATCGTCCACGCAAGTGACCAGCATCGCCCCATCACGAATCAGTTGATGACACCCTGCGCTCGTCGATTGATCGATCCGCCCCGGCACCGCAAAAAGAAGCCGTCCCTGCTCACCCGCGAACCGGGCCGTAATCATCGAGCCGCCCGCCGCATCGGACTCGATCACGATAACGCCCGACGACATTCCCGCCACAATCCGATTGCGCATCGCAAAGGACTGCCGATCCGCTCGCCGTCCAAACGGGAACTCCGCCATCACCGCTCCATTCGCTTCCACCGCTCGGAACAGATCCAGATTTTCAGCTGGGTAGATCGTATCAATCCCCGTGCCTAAGACCGCGATCGTCGGGCCGCCCGCTTCCAAGGCGCCCTCGTGCGCTGCGGTATCAATGCCTCGAGCGAGTCCACTCACCACGCAGAATCCCGCTTGCGTCAATTCACGCGCCAGCGTCTTCGCCACCTTCTGACCATACAGGGTCGTTTTCCGACTCCCCACCATCGCAAGTGCGGGACGATCTAAAACGTATTCCCCTTTTTGATACAGGCCAATGGGAGGATCATAAATCTCTCGCAGTAGTGGTGGGTAATCCTCGTCGCGACAGGTGACAAATTTCGCGTTAAACTGCTCCAATCGCAGTTCTTCCCGCGCTAAATCAAACTTCTCCTGCCACCGCACGATAGACCCGCTAATGGTCGGTCCAACTCCCTTCACGCGTTCCAACTCTCGAGCATCCGCCTTGAGCACCGCCCGCGGGTCATCCCCCATCGCCTCCAGCAACCTAGTCAGATTGATCGGCCCGATATTCGGCAACGCATTGAGCACCAGGTAAGCCTGTTTCTCCGAGAGTTCAGTCATGGCGTAATACTCCGCATAACTCATCCAACAACGCCGTGGTCCTCACTGCAACTTCTCCCCCACTCCTCGCCAACGCATCCGCCGCCAGACCATGCCACACCACGCCCTGCGCCGCAGCCGTCGCGAGGCAATTCGGATTCGTCGCCAATCGACCTCCAATCAATCCCGCCAGAAGATCACCACTGCCTCCTCGAGCCAGCACCGGTCCGCCAAACACGCTATGATAAGTCGTTCCTTCAGTCCAAATTCGTGTCACCGGCCCCTTCAAAACCGTCACGGCACGCTCCGGCCAAGCCCCCGCGCTCCCTCGGCTCATTATCCGGTCAAATTCTCCCTGATGCGGCGTTAATATTCGCGGAGCGGATCCCCGTCGCACCAATTCAGGCTGCAGCGCGTCGGCATCTAAAACCATCGGGACGCGACACTCACCCACCACATCGGCGACCCATGCCATCGTTTCGGCTTCTCGACCCAAGCCCGGTCCGATCAACCAAGCCGTCGCCCTCTCCCGTGCCGTTTGCAGCAGCAGACTGCTTTCCATCGCAATATTGCCATCAGGCGTCTCCGGGCACCCCACCCACATCGCCTCCGGCCACCTCGCCGCAAACGCTCCGGCCAGGGACTCCGGCACAAACGCGGTCACCAATCCCACCCCACTCTGCAGTGCTGCCGCCACACTCATGGCAACAGCTCCGGGGTAACTCCGCGAACCACCGATAATCGCCAAGTGTCCATGGGATCGTTTATCTGAGTGAAAGGGGCGCAGTTCGCGCAACGGATCCAAAACCCTCTCCGTCAGGACTCGACTTTCTCCCTTCGCCCCATCTCCCCAAAATCCCAAATCCAGGTAACGCAACCGACCCGCGTTCGGAAGATCCCAAAGAGGTCGCTTCAAAATGCCGGTCGCGTAGGTCGCGTCAGCGCAAAACGCCCCCGGCTCGGCCCATCCACTCGGTAGGTCCACGGCTACCCTCAACTTAGCCTCCGCCCGATTCGCCACATCTATCCAAGCTTTCGCCAGTTCCGGCAACGGTGGTCGAAACTGAAATCCGAATAGACCATCAATGATGACTTCATAACGGCCCGTCACCGCCGAAACCCTCGTCGCCCTCACCCGGTCCGCCCCCGCGAACTTCTGCAGTTCACGCCACGCCGCCAATGCTAACGGTCTCAGTCTGTTCTGCCCAAACACAAACCCCAGCTCCACCATCCACGCCGGATTCGATTCCAACAACTCTGCCGCCGCCAACATCGCGTCGCCGCCATTATGGCCTTTGCCCACCAAAACTAAAACCCGCGACTGACCACTTTCGCGCTTCGATCCGATTTTCAGGTCGTCCGTGATGCCTCGTGCGACCGCTCGTCCTGCCGCCCGCATCGCCCCCCACTCTCGCTTCTCATCACCCGCAAAATATTCCCGTTCAAATTTCGCTGCTTCCGCGCAATCTAAAATGGGGTGAGATCCAGCTAACATCGTAGAACTCGGTTCGAACTAGTTCGACAACTCAGGCGGCAGCGGAAGCTCTCCGAATTCCACCGGCTCACGTGAATCTGCGTCCGGCGCCAGTTCAGGATTAGCCCGGAAGTAACGCTCTGCTCTCTGCGCCGCAGTTTCCGTAAACAATATCGGGCTATCATCTGGCCCGTAGCCCACCAAAGGCAGCCGGGAGAAATTATCAATCGGTCGAAAGAACGCCCGCCCTTCCTGCAGGAGCACTTCAAATCGATCGCTAAACGCAAGGGTTCTGCCGTTCCAAACGCCAATCTCTGTCCGACCGTTATTCCAAAACGCATATTCCCGAAACTGATCAAACAACGCCGCCACTAATTCGATACTAGGCTGATCCTCACGCGCCAGCGGATTAGAGTCCCCCTGCACCTCGTCGGCCGTCTCGACCGCCGCGGCAACGGGTTGAGCAACCTGTGATTCAGATTCACTCTCCACGCCATCGGATCCACCACTCTGAAACGCCCACATCGTGAGCAACCCGATAACAAAACCCACCATTATCCACGAAGGAATCTGTGACGGCTTCTCGGTCTTCAATGCCGAAGTCGCACTCATGCGTCAGGTGCTTTCACAATTGCCGCGACAGCCATCGCCGACGTCTCCGTATGTGACAATGAAATCTGCACATGCGTGCCACCCACCTTCGTGAGCAGAGCGCCGCCCGCCTCGTCCAATCGAATCAACGGCTGTTGCCGATCGCCGTGATAGACCGAGATCGACTTCCACCCCAACTCCTCGCCGATTCCCGTCGTAAAACACTTTGCCACCGCTTCCTTTGCCGCAAAACGAGCCGCGTAGTGTTTATGCGGGTGCTTGAACGAGTCGCAATAAGCCCGCTCCTCCGCCGTAAACACCCGATCCACAAACCGCTCCCCTTGCCGTTCAATCACGCCCCGCACGCGCTCAACCTCAATGAGGTCACAGCCTATCCCTATCAAGAGACCGCCAGGTGGAAGATCCAAGTTCATGATGTCCCACGAAACACGCTTATCGCGTCAAAAGGAAACCCAGATTTTTAATATTCTCTGACCGCCACCCGTTACCCAATGGGCTCATTGAGTCGTGCCTTCATTTCGCGCACCGCCTCATCAATACCAGTGAAAAGCGCCCGACTGATAATACTGTGACCAATATTGCACTCGTGCAGATGCGGCAACGTGCGGATCTCCGCCACATTCACATAATTGATTCCATGGCCCGCATTGATCACTACCCCCGCCGCCTGACCGATTTCCGCCCCGCGACGCAAACGCGCGAGTTCCTCTTCCCGCCGACCCGGCGTATAATAGGCGTTCGCCCAAGCCCCCGTATGCAGTTCGATCCAAGGTGCGCCCATCTCCGCCGCCGCCACGATTTGCGGTTCGTCGGGATCGATAAATAAACTCGTCGCAATTCCCGCCTCGTTCATGGCATCGACAATCGTCCGCACGCGACCCCGTTGTCCGACGACGTCGAGTCCGCCCTCCGTCGTGACCTCCTCGCGACTTTCGGGCACCAAACACACCGAATCCGGTTTCAACTTCAGCGCCAACGCCATCATCTCCGGAGTGCAGGCCATCTCCAGGTTCAGCCGAGTCCCAATACTCTCTTTTACCCGCCAAACATCCGCATCGATGATATGACGCCGATCTTCTCGCAGATGAATCGTGATTCCGTCGGCCCCCGACTTCTCCGCCCGCACCGCCAAAGCGATAGGATCGGGTTCCACCGCCGGACGGGCAGCTTCCTCGACTTGGCGGTAGCGCGCCTGACGGACGGTGGCGCAGTGATCGATATTGAGACCGAGTAGAATCATGGCAGTTACATACTTCTTCACCACTCAACGGTCAATCAGTCCGGCGTCGCCAACCGAAACTGATCTTCCGGCTTTCCAGCCGCCAAGATCCCCTCCTAGATCGGATCCTATGCCGCCTCCTGCCAAGCGCGAGAATCTGCTCGTTAATCTTCTATTCAATATTGCGATCCCGTCGCTCATTCTCGCCAAAGCCAGCACGCCCGAACGCCTCGGCCCTGTCGCCGGCCTCATCGTCGCCCTCGCGTTTCCCCTTAGCTACGGAATTTGGGATTTCGTGCAGCGTAAACAGGCCAATTTCATCTCCGTGATCGGATTCGCCAGCGTGCTGCTCACCGGCGGCCTTGGCTTAATGAAAGTCGATAATTTCTGGTTCGCCGTGAAAGAAGCGGCTATGCCCTCGATCATCGGCATCGCGGTGTGGGCTTCGATGTTCACCAAACGTCCACTCGTCCGGCAATTCTTGTTCAACGAACAAGTCATGGATGTCGCCAAGATCGAGAGCGAACTCGATAAAGTTGATAAGCGCCCGGATTTCGAGCGCCTCCTCTCCAGTTCGACCTACCTACTCGTCCTGTCGTTCGTGGTCAGTGCCGTGCTCAACTTCGTGCTCGCCCGTTGGTTACTCACGAGCGCCTCCGGCAGTTCCGAGTTCAACGCCGAACTCGGTAAAATGAACGCCCTGAGCTGGCCCGTCATCGTGATCCCCACCATGATCATCACCGTCTTCGCCTTATGGCGACTGATCAGCGGGATCAAAAAAATGACCGGTCTCGGCTTGGAGGAAATGATGCACGCCCAACCTGAAAAGAAGTAACCTTTCGGTCTACTCGGCAGCCCCCAACGCTGCCGTCTTTTTTGATTCAGCGAACCCTTCCGCCGACGCAATCTAAGGGGGTCAGACTTTGCACATTGCACAAAATCGCTTCAGCTTAATCGCTTCGCCATCACGCCCATCCGACGACTCAAAGCTTGTGGCCAATCGACTCAGGCGAAATGGACTGCCCATGTTGAGGTGTTGAGCTAGCCATGGATTTGATGCGTTAGTCCTACGTTTCATTTCGGCCGCGATGGCGACTTTCCAACGCGTTCCCTTGGGATCGTTTTCGATGTTCTCGGTCGTTTTTCCGAGATGATGAATAAGCTTATCGAGCCCCTCGCGGTGCTGGGCTTCACGCCAATCTCCCAAATCTTTATTCCCACGCTTCAGAGCCCCACGCAGAGCGGAATGATTTTGGTGGAGCTCCGCTTTAAACTGCTTGGTTCCAATCGCCCACCCCTTGCTCATTTCTTTGAACTTCAATTCCTTCTGCGCTGATTCGTCGGTGGCGAGCCAATCTAAATACTGCAGATAACGGCGCCTCCCGGCCGGCGTGTCGGCCAAGTTTCCGGCGTGCGCCAAGCTATCGGCTGGAGAATACCAAGCTCGACGTTCGCGCGGATGACAAAGCCATCGCACACTGGACTGGGGATACGTCGCCAGTTCAGGGGCACCAACGATGCCTGCCCGCACCGCGTTAAGATGGATGTAGTGACTCAAGGCCCCCGTCCCCTTGCGTGGCTGCACGACAAGACTTTTGTAGCGGCCTTGGAAGAGATGGCCGGTTTCTTTTCGGAAGCGATTAAACCGCAGGGCAAAAGTCGCCTGCAACCACGTCATGCCTTCGACCAAGTTTGCCTGTGGGGTTTCAATCGCCAGGTGATAGTGATTCGACATCAGGCACCACGCATGCACTACCCAACCTGATTTTGTCGCCGCTCTGTCTAGGCAATCCATGAACGAATCCCTCGCACCTTGTTGGGTGAATATTGCCGTCCGGTAGTTGCCCCGATTTATCACATGGTAACCGGCACCTTCGTATTCCAAACGTAGTTTACGAGCCATGTCTCCTATCCTCCCGGATTTTCATGTCTGTGCAATGTGCAAAGTCTGACCCCGTGGATCTGTCCCGACAAAAATCGGCGAGCTGTTCGTTGCCAGACAACGCCACCGAAAACTTCCGCAGCGCTTGGCGACCGGTCATCGCGTGCAACACTGATACTCGCAGTGCCTTGATCGCACCGCGCAGCCGACGATCCAAATCC